>Ga0257124_1000656_pt1 | contig 34472 bp, 15 predicted proteins | sample SI106_150metaG_FD_190154 | JGI IMG/M metagenome (GOLD analysis project Ga0257124, IMG submission 190154) | Marine microbial communities from Saanich Inlet, British Columbia, Canada - SI106_150 | ecosystem: Environmental > Aquatic > Marine > Inlet | place: Canada: British Columbia | collected...
GTTAACACATTTTGTCCAATCATTGGATCTGTCTGAGATGATTGTGAATATTTATTATAATCTGCTTCAGCTCTATTTGCTTGGATATTATTGAAACGTTCAGCTAATGTTTTTGTTTCTGATAATGATCTTCCCCTTTCTCCAACAGCTGTTTCAGCACCATATTCAAATGATTTAGCTTCGAAGCTTGCTTGTTTTAATAATTCAAATTGTGTTTGTGCATCTAATTCACTAAATCTTGTATTAAATGTATCTTTGAACTCTGCTTTTAATTCAACAGCTCTACCATTACTAAATTCAAATAATGATTCTGCTGTTAATCCTTCTTTTAACCCACCAACATTTTCTCCATTAACATTAAACACATTTTCAGCCATTGCAGGAGATCTAACAATCATATCTCTTAATGTTCTTGCAACACCATTGTATGTACCTAGTACTTGAGAAGTTGTTAATTGCAATCCTGAATCTAAATTTGAATTAAAGTTTTCATTTCTCTTCAAGAAATCTTCTTTTAATGACTCTAATCTTTTTAATTTACTATTGTCAGGTGATGGTAATCTTAATTCTTCAGCAATCATGGTATCAATTCTAAATTTAACTAATTCTGATGCACTATCCATATCTCTTCTTGCAAGATTTTCTTTTGCTCTTATGAATTCATTATTGGTAGTTATTTGGAAAACTTCATTCATTAATCTATTAGCACTTTCTCCTTTGTAAAGTTCAGAGGATTTTGTTTGTTTTCCCTCTACACTTAATGAATCTCCAACATAAACAACCTCCAATATGTCCCCAAGTAGATGTGTTTTCCCTTGGAATCCTGGATTAGCATGACTACCGCTTGTTTTATCTAATAATTTAAATCCTTGTCTTAATCTTCCTAACACCTGTGTCATGTCTGAATTATCAACACTATTATCAAGATATGTTTTATACCTTGTTCTTATATTACCTTCTGCAAATACTTCTCCAACTTTATCAAGATAACTAACCACACCTTTATCCACCCTTACACTCTGGTCAGTTAATTGATCAAATCCTTCTCTAACATTTGCAATTGTTTCAATTGAAAGATGCTTATTTGCTAACAAGAACTCATTAAATTCTTTTCCAGACATATCCCTGCCGTTGTATCCATCTGATTTCTCATATATTTTAGTATTTTTTCCTGTTAATTCAATGATTGCATCCTTACCTGCTTCAATAGCATTTTGTCTTACTTTAGAAGAAAACTCACCCCAACCTCTCTTCAATGCATAAACATGAGTAGTGTGTCTTTCCAAAACATCACTTTCAGAAATACCTCTTTCCCTAGCAATCTCCTCTAGACTCCTAACTTTATACAATGCAGAGTCTGTGTAAGAATGAATATTTCTAAACTCTAATTGTACATCTGATTCTCTAAAACTATCAGTTCTTCTTGTAATCCCATTATTATCTAATAAGTCTCTTGTAGAATCTTTTGCTTCATTTTGATATTTTCTTAATAATTCTTGTCTTTCAGCAGGTGTTGCTTCTGCTAGTTTTAAAATTTCATCTAAAGTAAATGATTTTTTATATCTGCTCAGGTCTAATTTACTCTGCTCCCATGCTGCCCCATGAACTTTTTCAACAATACTACCAACTTGGTTTTCTGTTGCTGTAATTCTAGAAATTTCTAGTTGGCCTTTTCTTGCAGCAGATGCAGCTTCAAAATCATTGATCTTAATGTCAATTGATCTAGTTGAAATTTCAATATTTCCAATTCCTCGTCCTGTAAACAACCTTTCAGATGCTGCTTGCAAATAAGGATTTCCAAAATTTTGTCTTGGCTCCCCTCTTCCAGCTGCTCTGTTGTAAGGAACAGCTTTTTTAACTAAATCTCCTTTTGGGCCTTTAACTTCAACAACATCATAATCATAATATCTCCCATAATTTAATGCTTGTGCATAACCATCTAAAATATTCTGCATAAGTTGAATATCAGAATCTCCTTTGGGATTACTTAGTAAATCTTCAACTGTAATTTCTCTTTCAGGAGTTGAGAATCTTCTTGCTAATTCTTCTAACACAGGCCTTTTAAATTTATTTGATTTGTATGTTCCTTGTTCTTTAGCTAACTGTTCACGTTGTATTTCTAACTCAGCTTGTTCTGTCTTAGCCTTTTCAATAGTAAATTCAAGTTTTTGTATTTCTGCAGGATCAGTTTCTAATTTTAATCTTTGTTCAGCTTGGATTTTCTCTGCATCTATTTCCCTTATTCTTCCTAACAACTCATTTGATTTTGCAACTGAATCAATAAACAACTCTTTAACCATTGCATCATGAGCATTCTTACCTGCTCTCTTAACACCAAATCCTTCTCCAGTTTCACCTGTTGTTACTTCATAACCTTCACTTCCTGGCATTCCATCTCTTAATAATCCTAATAAAACCGATTCAACTTCTGTAAATCTATCCATAACTTCCTGTCCTGATTTTTTAGTTGTTGAATCATACCAATCTCTTAATGGAACTTGTTCCAATGTTAGTCGTAATGGACTATCTGTAACTGTTTTATGATATTCATCCCATAGCTGAGATGATTTTTTAGCTAATATATCATAAGCTTCTAATGAAAGTCTTCTTAATTGTGTGCTTTCACCAACTGTCCACATCTTTTGTAGGTATTTTAAAGAATCATAATCAGTAATTACAATCTTACTATTCACAATTCTTTCCAACATTTGCGAAGCTTCTTCAACAGTCATATCCTTAGTTTGATCAATCTTTAATCTATAAACATCTGATTCAGCAAAATCAGTTTTAAAAGTATCAATTGCTTGTTTTGCAAGTACATCACTTGGATAGATTGCAGCAATCCTTCCATATGCACCATAATTAAGATAATACTTTGCCATTGCTGGACTAAATACAGCTGATTTACCAAAGCCAGTTCCTGCTTGAACAAGTGCATTACCCCTTACTAATTGCTTAACAATACTTTGATACTGTTCTAGATTTGGTTCTATAGGTCTGTCTCTTGCTGCAAACATATCTGTAAGTTCTTTAAGATATCTGTTAATAACCTCTGCTCTTTCAACTGCTTCTCCTCTTTTGCCTTCAACCATAATCTCTGCCAGTTTAACAGGATCAACTTGACCATCTTTGTTAACAATGTTTGCAATTCTTTCTCCAGTTATTTCTTGACCATTTGCATCAACATTTGCAATATCACCTCTAACAAACAACTTATAATCAGAAGCATCAACACCTTGTTGCAAACCACCAACAATCTCCCCAATATCACTTTCTAACTTAATCTCTTCTCCAGTTGCTTTACTAAACTCAGAAATTCTTTCTAATTGTGTTTCTAAAGATTTAGCTGTTGAACTTAATTCATATTTATTAGCTAACTTAATATCTCCTTCTATTTCTGAAGCCCTATTTTTTAATAATTTCTGTCTTGCTTCCAAATAATCTGTTTGCCCTAACTCTTTACCAACATCTAATGAATCTAATTGTAGTCTAAGTAATCTATCTCTTGCAATTAATAATTCTTTTGCAACTTGTGTTTTTTCTCCATAAGTAACTACATCAGGGTTTCCTTCTAATTCCTTTAATCTATTCTCTAACTTTTGAATTTCAAATTTTGTATCTCTAGCATTTAGATCAATCTCTTCTTTTAAAACATCAAACTTATCAGAAGCTTTTGCAATTTTATCAAGTTCTGCTTTAATAGCTTTTTTTGAGGTTGGATTTGTTTCAAGAGAATATGACCTATATGTAGATCTAATTGCATTTGAAAGAGTGTTACTCATTTCTGCAATTGATGCCTCTAAACCAGAGTTTAATCTAGTAAGTTCTTCTGTAGGTAGTTTACTCTCACTAGATTCAAGACTATTTTTTAGTATATTTAATGACTCTAATGCAGTGTTTGCTTCTCTTAACAAGTTCACATTTCTTGCTGAATCTGAAACTCCTTCTGATTGAAGTACATCTCTTGCTAATCTTACACTCTCGACATATGTTCTTTGGATTTCTATATATTCAGACACATCACTCTCTTTAGCACCATCTTTTAATCTTCCATCCCTATCAAAAATTCTAGACTCATATTCTAACCTTAGCTCTAACATATCTATTGATTGTCTTTCAAGTCTTGCAGCTTGTTCCTCTGCTAAGATTCTTTTTTGATTCTCTATATGTTTTTTATTTTTTGATGAAGATGTTGCCATACTATTTTGTAGTTCTAAATCATTTAATTCATTCTCTAATCTTAATTGTTGCTCTGAATAATGATTATTTATTCTTTTTAGTTTTAGTTCTACTTCAGTTAATTCCCTAGGACTTAATACATCCTCTGATGTACGTCCATTCTTAACTCTTAAGCCTGAAGTTGACTCTAAAATTAAATCAAGCTGTGCTAGATCTCTTAAAGCATTTGACTCAGCAAGATCAAGACTTTTTATCAGTTCTTCTCCAACTTGTTCTGAACCACCTTTTGATATTGCATCTTTAATCTTTGCACGTTGTGATTCAATTGCTTCTAATGCCCTATGCATTGATCTTTCTGTACTTTGTTTTGTAGACTCAAGCTTTGCTATTTCTTTAGCAGTCATTGATCCTCTCTTACCATTTAATTCAACAGTTAATTTTTGGAATTCTGCTAACCTTGTCCTGTATTCATAAATAATAGCATTATTCATTGAAGATTCAAGTTCTCTTAATTGTAACTCTAGATTCTCTCTTGATTCACCTTTTGGAGCATTTTTAACTTGTTTACCTAATTGTTCAATCTGAGCTTCTAAACCAACACGATAAAGTTCAAGCTTAGCTACATTATTTGAATCTTTATTTATTTCAACACCAGCTCTTTCTAATGTCTCAAATATATCATCCCTGGCTTTTTCAGAAGCATCCAGTTCTGATTTTTTTGCTTTTAATTTTGAGTTTTCTGAATCAAGTTTTAAGTTAAGCTCTTTTAGTAAATCATTTTCTGCCTTAGTTCTAGATTTGGATGTAGTTTTACCTTCTGCTTCAAATCTAGCTTCAATTTCTGAAATTCTGTCTGTATATATTTTAACCTCTCCTTCAATTGCATCATAATCCTCTTGTTTCTCTTTCATCTTGTCAACTGCTTTTGATGCTTCTCCAGTTCTAACTAATTTAACAGCCAATGAATTTTCAGCAATTTCTGTATTTCTAATGTTTAAAACATCAACACTACCCCTAAATCGTTGCACTGATTCAAATCCTACTTCTTCTCCTAATACTTCTCTAGCAATACTATCTTTTTCAGCTCTTAATTGTTCTATTTTAGATTTACGTGTAGATCTTGCATTCTTAGCATTTTTTCCAAGACCAAAAACAACTTCTGATTCAAGCTCTGCTATTTGACTGTCAATCTCAGCAAATCTTTCTGCAACAATCTCAACAGGATTAAATTCTTTAGCTAATGAATTATCTAATTCAATCTGTTTAGCTTTTTTAATAACAACTTCAGCTTCTGCCTCAGCAATTTCTCTATTTACTGTTTCAATTCTTACATTTTGAATAGCAAGATCTAATGCTTCAGTTAGATGCACCTCTACAACTTCTAAATTTTCAGGTTTAACTTCAATGCCTTTTCTTGATAATGCTTCTGCTTTGAGTTTAGCAACTTTTGCAGGATCACCTGAATTTTCTGCTTCAATCTTATCAAATTCAGTTTTAATTTCTTCTCCTCTTGTTTCTAAAACTTCTCTTGCTAGTCTTGCATTTTCAACATCAACTGATTCTCTTGAAGAGAATTCCTGATCAAATTTCTCTTTTGCTTTTCCTTCTCTTAAAGGATCTCTTGCAATAAATCTTCCTCTTTTAGCTCTTAATTGAGAAATCTCTACTTCAAGACCTGATATTTCTCCATCAAGCCTTGCTCTATTTGACAATGCTTCTGTTACTCTTCCTATTCCACCCTCAGTTAATCTAACATTGTTCTCTGCTAATCTTGCTCTAATAAGATCAGGTGTTAATGTTTCACCAGGTCTTGCTAAAGAATCAAGAATAACAGGATCAATTTTATCTCCACCAAACTCTGCCTTAATATCATTTAGAAGATTATCTCTTTCAGCTCTTAGTCCTGGAAGTTTTTCTTGAGCACCATTTGCTTTCCTATTCAACTTTCTTCTTGCCCTAATTTTTGATATACCACCACCTAAAGCATTTCCACCTCTAATACCATACATTGTTGCCATACCATGAGGTATTCCATGAATAAATGCATCCATAAAATTCTCTCCTTTGTAAGCTGCCCCACCTGCACCAACTGCACTAAATGCAACTGCTTCAGCTCCTACAGACAATAATGTATTAGCTTGTTTAAAAGTAAATCTTCCAACTGCATCTCCAGCATATTTAGTCCAACCTGCAAAACCTTCACCATAAGCTGCTCTTCCTAATCCTTTTGTTAGATATTCATTTGTAGCGTATTCAACAACATTCATGCTTTTTTTAGCTGCTAAACCTTCTAATTCTTTTTCACCAACTCTTGCGCCTAAATTTGCAAGTTTAGAACTAACCTGTTTATTTGCTACTTTTGAAACACCGGAATTAAATAAACTCTTTGCTTTGTGTCCTACACCTGGTGCAACTAACATACCAGCTGTCATTGTCAATGTTTCTACACTATACAAAGAATCAACAAAATCACTAAATTGAACATTTTCTCCTGATACTGCATCAATACCCATACCTACACCATTTGCAGCAACTGAAATACCATAAGCATTTAGAACTTTAGCAGATGTTCTAAGCACTCTACTAGATTTATATGCATTATTTAAAAAATTAGCTGTTTTTACAAGACCACTTGTAGTAGTAATTGCGTCGTAAGTTGCTGCAAGACCAGTAATTGATCGACCTATCAACTGTGTTGCACCTGCACCAACCATCATTGATAAAATTAATTTAGAATCACCAACTGCTTCATACCAATGTTCATTACCATGTGAATCCATTAAAGATCTTGCATCTTCATCTCCATAAACATCCAATGTTTCTCTTGCTTTTACAGAACTTGTTGCAAAGTCTACAATATCATCTGCCTTACCATAATCAAAAATAGTTTTACCTTGTGATCTCATATCATTAAGTCTGTTACTTAACATACTTTGAGTTGATCTTAATTCTGAAGCTCTTTGTGAAGCAGTATTATCAACACGATTTCTATTAAGAGCTTGTTTACCCAGTACAACTAGATTCCATTGCACTGTTGTTCCATCATATCTAAACACAGCATCATTCTTAGATTGTAAAGCAGAATTGAAATCTGCATTTGCATTTGCTTCTGCAACATCTTCAAATATTGCAGAATAAAACGCTTGATAATTTTTTGCTTTAGTTGATGATCCAGTAGGGATTGTACCCATAGCCCCAACTAATTCATCTGATAATTCTCTAAATCTTTCATGTGCATTTTTATACTCAGCTCTTGCAGTTGCTCTTGTTTTAGAATCGAGTTCATAAGTAATTCCACCTATATCTACTTCATCATCATTTGTATGTGACATTCTACTATCAATTATTCCTATTTTTTCTCTAGCATCTAAATAATTTTCATAAACATCCCCATACTGAGCATATGCTTCAAATAAACCACTTGCAACAAGTTCATCATCAACCTTGATTCCTCTTGCTTCTAAATTAGCAGCTATATTTTGTGTATCTTGGACTTTTTTAAAATATTTAAGATCATCAAATTCATCTGTATAAGGCATTCTTTCAAACCAACTTAAGGATTCTAATTCTTTAACTTTTTCTTTAACTTCTTGTCTATCCATTGCTAAAGCTTTTTGAGCTGTTTTAATCTCAGTTAATTTATCAGTTGTCTTTTTCATTGCATCTATTGCACCAATTTTCCTTGACCCATGATATTTACCAAGCACAGTGTCTTGTGTTCCAACCCCTATATCTCCAAAGAATTCAGTTGCTTTTTTCAATGCACAATCAGCATCATTATTACAATCACTCATTGATTGTTGATATACTAAAGAAGACATATCTCCTACAGTTTCATCATAATCATTATGTTGACATAATGAATGAGAACCAGCATCATTACAAAATTGTGTATAAACATCTCCTTTTTCATCACTTGGTTCATATTCACCATTTGCAGCATTATAAGCTGCTGCCAGGATTGCATTAAAATCATCATCAGTAGCAGATGCTTCTGAGTTTAAAGCCATCTCCCTCATACTTGAATCTCCCAACCCAATTATTTTATAGAACTCATCTCTTTTTGTACTTTTACTTTGTGTTGGATCTAAATCTTTTAAATCTAATTTCATTTTTGAAACTAATAAATCTTTATTTGCAACAACAGCATCAGTCCCACCATAACCCAAATCTTCCCCTAATGAAGTTAAAAAAGACATTGACTGAATAAATTCAGAGGATGTTATATCTCCATCAGCATTTGCTCCTGCTATTTTTTTACTTGCACTATCATATGCATCTTTAATCAAATGTTTATATTCAAATGGAAGTTGACTATGAATATCGTTAAGTGCTTGTGTTGCTTGTGCTTTTCCAATATTATTACTATTTAGAGCATAGAATTCCATCAATGTTTTTGCTCTTTGTGCTCCTAAAGTGAAAACTTCTTCTTCATAAGCCATTGCTTGATCTCCAAACTCATAATATTGATCCATAAATGCTTGTTCTTCTGCTGTTAACTTTCTTTCACTTTCAGATAAATCAGTATCATATTGTTTGTTTCTTAATTCTTCTGCTCTTCTTGCCATAATAGATGTTTTATGTCTTAATAATCCAGCAGATACCTGAGTAAGCCTTGTTTCTTCATCAATATTACCAAGATGTTCCTGAAGACCCCCATATTCTGCTTCAAATTCATCAGCAGAAACTACTTTTGTAGAATAACCTGAATCTCCTAAGGCTTTAGTTTTTTTCTGCATATCTTTATACAATTTATCTGCTTCATCTTCAGAAAGATAAGGAGTAACCATTTGTACAAGATCTATTGTTCCAAGTTTAGTATCTGTTTCTTCTCCATCAACAATTAAATTACCACCACTTGAAACATAAGTATTTTCACCAATCTTAATCCTTCCTTCTGTATCTCTTTCACCATTTACAACTCCATTAATAATTCCTTTTGCTGCTGATGACATTGCAGTTTCAATTTGAGCTCTTTCATCTGCGTGGAAGTAATATAATGATTTTCCATCAATATCTCTTTCATTTAATGCGTTGTATGCATTATAAAAATCCCCATCTTTCGCAGAACCAAGAATTGAATCATAATTTTCATTTGTAAATACTCTCATATCTGCAATTTCTCTAACTGTATAATATATTGGTTTACCACCTGCAAAACCATGATGTATTCTTTGATCACCTAATTTATCTATAAATTCAGGATAATCACCATGAAGATCTCTTTCATTTCTTAGTCTATTAGCTAATTCCATTTTCCCAGAATCATGCATCATTCCAAACATATCATCATTCATAGTCCCATATTCAAACATTAAATCAGCCATTGCAACTTGTATATCATGTGTATTTGTTATTATCTCCCCGCCTTCTGTAGTTGTAGAATACATTGCAGCAATATTTTCTAAATGTGCAACTTTATCTTCTTCAGTTTCTGCAACAGGCATCATCATAATATCCTGTAACGTTGTTGCTTTTTTCTCTACTCCTAACATAGAATTTACAAGTGTTCCTCTCTTAGCTGTTGAATCAGTAGACGAAGGATCAAACTCAACAACTTGATTCAATAAATCATTTGCAAGGTTATCTGCATCTAGTAATGATAGTCCACTTTGTTGTAAAACTTGAGAAACCATACTTTTTGTTAATGTTTTTCCTTCAACTCTAAGTTGTTGATTTAAATTAAGTAACCTAGTACTGATAGCATCTGCATTATCATATGTTATCTTTTCTGTACCAGGTAAGACGTAACCTTTTGCTTCCATGATATCCACACCTAATGCATCTGCAATACCCATTGCATTGAATGTTCTCTTCTTTAATCCCAATTTATTTTCTTCATCAATAACAAACTCATTCACCTTACTTAAGTAAGATCCTTCATCTGCAAAGTCACTTCTTTTAATTCCAGCTAATTTTGCTCTTTCTTCCCCTATTTTCCTTGCATTATCTCTATCTTGTTGTGTTAATGACACTTGAGAAGCAACACTTGTTGCAACATATTTTTTAACTGAAACCTTTTGTTTGTCATAATAAACTTTCTCAACACCTTTTACAACTTTATCTTTTATTTTTTGGTCATCTATACCATATTTGCTAAAAATTGAATCTAATGATTTACCAACTCTCATTGCATCCCCAATATCTAATGCTAGACCATCCATGTTTGCTACACTAACACCTGAATTTTGAAGCATTGAAACTGTTTCTGATTTAAACTGATCTGAACTTGTAATAATCTTTTTAGTACTTAGTTCAACTTGTTTATCAACACCACCAACAGCATCAATCACTTGTTTAAATCTTACAGCATCAATACCATCAGATCCACCTAAAACCAGACCACCAATATCTAAAACTCTTCGAGAAATGGTTACATCATCTGAATATTTTTTCCCAATATCAACCAAATATCCTGTTGAAAAGTCTTTATTTGCAGCAATTGCAGGAACATGTTGAATACCATCTAATAATAATCCTGCAACCTCTTTATCCCCTCCATAATTATCCCACATTGCACCATATTGAGCTGAAACTACATCCATATGTTTATCAGTTATTGCTTCCCTATAATCAATTGTTAAAGCAAATGTTGCCAATGCAACTTTTTTATTACCAGACCACCTACTATTTATTTCTCCAATTTGTTCCATTACAAAATCAGTATCATCAAATTGATAATTTCTCATTAAGTTAACAATTTCTTCAGGCATTCCTTTTTTACTACCATAATTCTTGATTAAATCTTTAATTTGTTCTTTTCTTTGCTTTTCTAAAATTTTTCTTTTTGCATAATCATATGTAACTTTTTCATATGGTGATAATTCATCATAACTCCTATCACCATATTGTGATATTAGTTCTTCTTGCTCTTTATTAGAAAGTTCTATTGATTTTGCTCTTGCAATCATCTGTTGTTGTCGAACTGAAGCTTTTGTTTGTGAAATATATTTTGATAATGTCAACCCTTTATCCTCATTAACAACAAAATCAGAAAGTTTTTGCCTTAATTCTAAATCATTTTCATCCCCATACAAATCAATTAGACCATCAATATCATCCATAAGACCATTTAATCCAGAGGTTGATCTTTTACCAAGTTGACCAAATGCCAAATTAACATATAAAGATTTAACTTCCCTTAATTCACCTTGTAATTTATTCCATTGGTCCATTAATTCAAACTTTTCTCTTTCAGATAGCTTATCAAAATTCTTCAATTGAGCATCTAACTTTGCACCATTTGATTTGAGATAATCAATTCTTTGTTTCAATTGTTTTCTTGCATTTGAATACTTGCCTTTCAAGGTGTATCCTCTAATTAACCCCCTGTTTGCTCCAACATGTCCCTCTTCATCATCTTGGATTGTCTCCCATTCTGAAATTGCATCATCAACAGAATCTGTATTAAAATAAGACCAACCCAAAATATTTCTAACATTATTGTTTTCTCCATTTATATCTAAATAGAATCTAGCAGTATCAATTGCATCACTATATTTTGTTGGGTCTTCTTGTCCAAGATTAAACTGAAGCTGAGCTCTTTGAACAGTAAGACCACCTAAAATTTGTTCATAATCAGCATTACTCAAACCCATCTCTTCTATACTCCAACCTTTCTGTTCAAGATTACTTAAAAATGTATTTGCAGCTTGGTCAGCATAGAACAATGCTTGTTCCATGTCATGAACACCATAATTATCTATATTGCCATATATGCCTGAAAGCTGTTGGTAAGCATTATAATTAGTTGGATCTAAAGCAACAATTTCATCTAATAGTTTTTGTTTTTCTTCAGGAGTTTTTGCATCTTTTAGTTGTTGTTGCTTTTTCTTTATTTCTAATTGTTTCAAAATACCTTTTTTATGATTCTCAAGTGCAGCTTTTGTTTCAGGAGATGCATCTTCAGGAACTTTAACTATTTTAGAAACACAAGCATTTGTATCTGCAACATCTTGACATGTTAATGCAGCATACTGAGCAGCTAATCCAGCATCCCCAGATAATTCATATGCTTCTTTATATTCTTGCTCAGATTGCTCTTGTAATTTTTTTGCATCTGCTTGTAATTTTTCTTTTTCAGCTTTTTGTTCAGGAATATCATCTTTAAGGTCATTTGCTTTTTTGTTTAATTCGCCAGCTTCTGCTTGTAAGATTGCTGCTTTTTTAGCTTTAACTTGAGCCAGTAATTTCTTTTTCTTCTCTTGTAACTGCTTATTATCTTTAATTTCGTCATCAGGGTAAAGTTCTTCAATAACATCCAATGCTAAGTCTGCTTTACCTTTTGCTTCCCCATGATCTTGTTGTTTTGCATGATAATCACTTAAGCCCAATACTGCATCAAGTTTCATTTTTGGTGTTCCTGATTTTATGACTTCATTATAATTTTCCAAAACTGCATCTTCCTCTCCCATTACTTCAGCTTCTCTTGCTGCTATAAGATGGTCAAATGCAGCTGCATCCTGTTGATCTAATTTTAATTCCTGTTTTGCTTTAACTAATAGTTCATTTGTATCACTTGTGTCTGTTTTATATGTTGTTTCAAGTTTTTCATTACTATATTGGTCCATGACTGCTTTAATCTTTTCCTGAGCATCTTTTGGCATTTGCTCTGCAACTTTTTTATATTCTGCTTCCAAAGCTTTTTGTTTATCCTTAACTGCATCTAGACAAGCTTTGTCTTTTGCAGCTACACAAGCTGTTGCCTCATCCTGGAACGCTTGTGCTTTTTTATTTATATCTTCATAATATTTTTTAAATTCATCAGGCAATGCCTCTTGTATTGCTTCAGCATAAGCCTTTGCTCTTACTGCAGATATTCCCCTATATTGTTTGTAAATCTCTGCCAGCTCTTTAACTTTTTCTCCAGATGTTGATTCTGTTAATGGTGTTATTGCACCACCACTTAACATTTCCCCAGCAACAACTACATCTTTGTCAACAATTAAAACATTCATAATTTTGTGTGATGGAACAGCTGCATCTCCAAAAGCATTATTTCCAGATGCAAACGCTAATGCTGTGTCTGCTAATAAATCAACTTTTGCTCCTTTATCCCAAGTAGCTGCTGCCGATACAATACCATAAGTCTTAACTTTTAAGCTTATTCTTGATACATCTTTTGAGAATGTTGCTTCAAAGACAGGTAATTTAATATCACCATCATCAATCATTGCCTGGAATTTATCTTTAGGTATCTTCTGTTGTTCCTCTCCAGTTCCTGTAACATAGAATTCATTCCCATCCTCTACAACTCGTTTATATTTTCTTGCAACATTATTTTTATCCAAGTATTGCATTTCTCCATTTGGAGTTTCTTTTCTATATCTTAATTCAACTTTTGCAATGTCTTCTGGTCCATTAGTGAAACGTTTAGGACTATCAACATAAACAACCATATTTTTATCTTGATGTTTTAAATATTTCCTAATATCTTTTTCTGAATTTGCAGGACTAAACACAGAAACAATTGCTCTATCATGTAATCCTTCCATAACAATCGGATCATTTTTATCAGACTCACCATATCTCCAATAGCCAACTAATGATGCTTGTCCGCCGTGTATTACAACACCATCAAAACAATCTCCTTTTTCAGTACATTCACTTCCATGATTAGCAATAATATCATCTAATTGATACCCACTAGTATCAAAGTCTTTTCTTCTCTCTTTTAAATCAGATTCAAACTCAGAAGTATCGTCTCCATTTATTCTAGCCTTTTGAATTTTCTCAACAAGTTCATTAATTTGTGTTTGTAATTGATTACGTTGTGCTAATACTGTTCTCAAACTAACAGCAGCATCTTGGTTATCCTCAAATACTTTTATCCTTGCTCCATCTTTCTCTTTCTGAGTCAATCTTAGTTGAGGAACACCATAACCATCAAGATTAATAATTGTATCTTGGGCATATGCTGTGAAATATTTCATATGTTTGTCTTCATCTAACTCAACTGAAAAACTACCAGATAATCTATTTTCTTTATTATCATATTTATCTAATCCTGGAGAATGTATTAATTCTCCTTTTTCAATCTGTACTTTTGTTAATGTAGATGTTCCTTGTTTAAACTCAAATATGCTTAATCCTGATTCAGCTTGTCCTCTTATTTTATTAGCCACACTATTAAATTTAACTGCACCTTCTACTTCTACTTTATCTTCATATATGTTAAATTTAGTAAAGTCAACACCACCTTCTGAGGTAAAATCAATACCATTAATATTTAATTTAGTTCCTTCATCAACTTGAATTGTTGTTTCTTTTAGAGGACCAATACTTACAGTAATTTCACTACCTTCTGAATATTGATCAATCATAAAGGTTGCTCCACCTTGTGAAACTAAATACATATTTCCTTTATCATCGAATTCAACATAAGATATTTGACCACCAAGTTTTCTACATTTCCCATCATCAGTACAAATATTAAAGCCACCATATGTTTTTCCACCAACTTCATATTCAATACCTTGAACAAGACCACCTTCTTTCAATCCTTTAGATATTTTGTCAGGATTAAGGTCTAGTGTACATTCCATACCAGCTATTGCTTCACAATCACCAGCATTAATACTAATAATATTTCCACTTATTTTTGTTCCTAATGTAAACAAGAAATTTGCTTTTAATCCATATTCATCATTCAAGACTTTTGTTATTGCAACAGGATTTAATGAACCTAAATCAAGTGATTTATAATTACCATTATGAGCAAGTTGCTTATTATTTAGATTAAATTTATTTGCAACTTCTGTTACTTTAACTTTATCAGCAGGAATATTACCTATATCTTCTTCAGGAACTTTATCTTGTTCAATCTTATCCCAATCAAGATCACTCCATACACCATAACTTGAAATACTTGACCAATCTTCAGGTGTAGGTTGAGTGCCAGCCCCTATTTTTGCTTTTAATTGTTTCATAAACTCAAACTTATCTTCAGGTGTTGGCTCAGCTGCGGATATTGAAGATGCAAACACCATTCCAATCATTAGATAGATAGTTAACACTGCAAAAATCTTGTTAATTTTCTCCATCCTTGATTTTTTTGTATCTGCCATATTAGTTTAATTGAATTATTTTTTAGTTATTTAGCTAGTTCTCTTCAACAATAAACCTCACAACTTTTGTATCAGATAGTCCATGAACATCTGTAACTGTAATTTTCACATCATATTCTCCTGGAATTTCAGAGGTAAAACTAATCATACCTTCATTTGTAATATCAAAAAGATAAGTATCATCTTCAAACTTATGTACAGGATCATCGTCTTCTACTTCTGCAAATAATACAAATGGCTGCCCATCCATTACTTTGTATTCGTCTGCAATAATCAATAGAGGATTTTTATTTTCTAAATATTTGAATGCTGACATAAAAACAGTATTTGAATCATTAATTACAATAACAAGATTATTTTCTTTGACAGAGATAAGATCAATTTTACCAGCTAATGCATAATTATTAGGAATATTTGATAATGCAACTTCTAGTCCAGGAGAAGTTATAGCAGCAGTATAATCTACAAATACATCTTCTTCTACTTCCCATCCTAAGTCTGTATCATCAGTTTGTTCACCTTCCTCCTCACCTAAATATCCTTGACTTAAATCACTCAAGAAAGTAAAGTCAACATTGTCTTGATCTAATTTTTGTTTTTCAATAACTGCATTTGCAATTGCATGTAAATAACCAAGTCTTGCAGGAACATCTACAATAAATTTATCAATAGTTGTTGTTCTATAACTTATTGGATAGTTTACTTCTACAACTAACTGATCCATTACAATTTCTACTATTGTTGTTATATCCTCGCTTGTATCATCTGTTCCATCAATTTTAGCAGATTCAACTATTTCACCAGGGAAAGCTTCAAAATTATTAATACAAAGAGGTAATGCATCTGAGATATAACTACTTAATTCAATTTCCATCTCTGGAATACTAATTAATACATTCTGATTTTCATAATATCCATATTTAACAATTGCATCAACATCAATTGCAGATAGGTTTAACATTTCTCCATCTTCTCCAATTATTCCAGTAGAATAAATAACTCCACCTTGTAATGCAATTAGTCCAGCTCCTGTAAATGCAGTTTCATAAATACATCTTTCAACAAATTCTTTGATTGTTTTAGGGGGTGCAATTTTGTCTTCGATAGCTCCTTTGTCTTCTTTGTCTTCTACACTTTTATCATTCATGACATAAGCACCAATACCAATTGCGATAATAATAATTAGACCAATGATTATAAAAATTGCAACTTGTGCTTTCTTGTTTGATTTACTTATCACAGTTATCACCCCCTTTTGAAGGCTTGTAGGGCTTGTAAGGCTCGGATGGCTTGTAAGGCCATTGGCGCCTTCCAAACCTTCCAAGCTTCAAGCCTTCCAAACTTTTAATCTTAATTCCATCAAATAATTCTTCAATTTCGTTTCTAATTCCTCTTTCTTTTGCATATCTTAGTACTGTAGAAATATTGAGTGGGTTATGCAAAAGTAAATAATCTAGAATTTCTTCAATTTTATTTGTTAAAGGTATTTTTTGTCGAGAAATTTCAAAATAATAATCAACAAAAGCTATTTCTAATGATGCTAAACCATCTTTTGATCCATAAAAGTAATTTTTCTCTCTAACAATAATAATATTTCTTTTTCCAGCATGATCTCTTAATAATTCAATATCTTTTTTTTGTGGGTTATCAAGAATTACAAAATCAAGGTTAAGTGTTGGCAAGTGGGAAAGAAATAGTTTAGAGCTGTTTTTTTCTACATATATAGTTAAATAATTAGTTAAAGGATAAAATTTATTAAAAAAACTTGTAGAAGTAATAACAAATTGTTTGTTGTGGTGTTGAGATAAGGGTAATAAAGAGTTTCTAATGTATTCTATGAGTGGTGTTTTAAATTCTTGAGAAATAGCCTTTTGTTTTTGTTGAGCTAATGAAGAGATAAATTTATATTTACCTCTTGAAATTCGTGCAATCTTTTTTTGCTTAAGAAGTTTGTATCTGTAATAGTGTGCATTAGATTCTGAAAGATTGAGAACTCTACTTATATCTGCTTCTGTGAAGTGTTTTCCCCAAAACACTTCCTTTAACTTAACCTCTTTTTGTTCCCCACTCATAAAATGCCACACTATTTATTCAATGCGACACCCCCAACAAACGAATGACTATGATTTATGATATAACTATGAATTGAAGATGTAATGTAAGTTTTAGAAAAGATAATTAAATTTAGGATTGTAATTTAAAGACGTTTAAGGTTAATAAGATAGGCTATGACTGATACACCACACATCAGCCATTTGCCATGGACTTTATTTGTTTTTGTACTAAACCTTGCGCCTTATACTCATTCGCCTTTGCCAAGTTCTTGCCATATAGAGGTGATAAGCTTGGTAAAGCAAATACCTAATAATTATACTAAACTCTTAAACCCACTCAACTATTTAACTAAAAGAGGAGGTATATAAAGATTTCTATTTTCATGTAATAATAAACATAGAGAAAAACAAACTATTTTCCCCAATAAGTAACTAAAAAAATTTATTATTTCGAGGAGAAAGTAACAGAGTACACATAAAAATAACATAAGCAATAATTTAACAAAAAGAGGAAAGAAGAAATATGATTAAACGAGAAAATAACAACAATGGCCAGGCGAGCCGTTAGGCGAGTAGGGCTTTACGGAGTAAAGACCGTCTGTGCCAAGGTTGTTGTTATTTTCATTATTATAATATTAAAAATAAAGAATTCCAGAGTGACTTTTCCTCCCAACCTAATTTCCACTGAAAACACATAATTTAAATCAATAACATTTAAAAACAACTAAATAAACCTACAATATATGGTTAAGACAGAATTCAATCAAGATCATGTTGAATTAGTTGAAGTAATAGATTTACCTACTAAAATGGGAGATAATACTAAATTCTTTATTTTTAGAAGATTCAATGAACTAATTTCAGTTTTAGTTAAAGGAGATGTTCAAAGAAAAGAAAATGTTTTATGTAGAATTCATAGTGAATGTATGTTTGGAGATTTGTTAGGAAGTAAAAAATGTGATTGTGGCCAACAACTAGATAAAGCAAAATCATTAATTTCTGAAGAAGGAACAGGTATTTTATTTTATCTAGCACAAGAAGGTAGAGGAATAGGATTAATTAACAAAGCAAAAGCATATAATTTACAAAAAAAAGGATATGATACAGTTGATGCAAACATTGAACTTGGTTATTCTCCAGATTTAAGAGATTATGAAGCATGTGCTGTTATATTAAAAGATTATTTTAAAATTGATTCTGTTCGATTATTAACTAATAACATGAAAAAGGCACATCCATTAAAACAAAAAGATATTCATGTTGTGATGACACCAGTAAAGATAGAACCAAATGAACATAATTCTAAATATTTAGAAACTAAAAAAGCAAGAATGGGCCATAGATTGTAATTATTCTTTATTTATTCTTTTTTAACAGGCCGTAGGCTCCTTTTGTTGTGATTCTTTTAATTTTTCTTTTTAGAAAATAACACTAACATGATTATTTTAAATCCAACAACAAAATGATTTATATTAAATCCAACAACAACCAAGGCACGGACGGACATTTGCTACGCAAATATCCTATTCGGCTTCGCCTCATCCGGCCATGTTGTTGGATTTAAAGATTAATTTGGTCAGATTGTTATTTTCTCAATTAGCTTATTAGAATTAATTAAAGATTCAGTAGAAGTAAATAATCTAGACCTAGTTAAAAAAATTATCTTACTAATTGTGTCCCATATTTCATAACTTCTATTTTATCACATAGAAAATCAATTCCTTCTCTTGTATATCCTACTTTTTCCCCATGCAAAACTTTTTCATCATGTTTTTCAGGAACACCTGCAATATATTCTCTTGCCTGCCAGCAATTATCAACTGCAGAATCTAAGAACATGTCAGAAAACGAACTAGTTTCTGAAAATTCAGAATTAGACCAACTAACCATAGAAAAGTACTGAAATGCTAATTGATGATGAGCTAATGACATAACAAAATAATCCTGCCAAGTTCCGCCACCATCTAATTCAAACTTTTTATTATAATGTTTAATTGCTTCTTCCCAATTTCTATTTTGAACAAAATAATCTCCAGCATCAATCATTGACGCTAATTCATCTCCATTTTTAGAATTTGCAGGATGAGTTGAATCATAACCATTATGATATCTTAAACTACAACTTACAGCACCAATAAGAATAGCAGAATATATTACTAATTTATCAAACCAATTTAATCCTTGAGAGTTTCCACTATTATCTATCATAATTAATATTATAGATGTACAAGTTAATAAATTTTGTGGTGAAAAAGAATATATTTTTTATTTTTTAACAGGCCAGCAGGCTCTTTTTGTTGAGAATTTTTAATTTTTACTATGTTAACAATAAATCCAACAACATGGCCGGGCGAGGCGAAGCCGAGTAGGACTTTAGTCCGTCCGTGCCTTTGTTGTTGTTGGATTTATAATAATTAGAAATGAAAAAAAAGAAAATTAGTGAGCTACATTGACTTCGCCCTAATTAAAAAAAAGAAAAAAACTATTTATTTTTAGTTTTTTTTGGTTTAGCTTTATTAGGTTTAACATTCTTTACTTTCACATCAATTTCTTTTCCATGTTTTCTAAATGCAAAATAACCACCTAAACCAATACCTGTTAAAACCAATATTGCGATTGCAGCTATTACACCAACCAACCAATAAGGCAACCCAAATAAATTATTTCTATCAACACATATATGCTGAACAATTAATTGACCAGTTTTACAAACTAATTCATCACACTTACCTTTATTACAAAATTCATTAACTGCACAATCATTTGGTCTAACACATCCATTGTCATCATTAAGAGTTATTGGTGTTTCTTCACTTACACATTCATTATCAACACAAGCTTCACCCTCATCACAATGGCTATCCATTGTGCATTCATTTGAAACAGATGCATAAGGATCTTCTTCTATTTCACCTTGTAATGTTTCTAATTCAGGGTAATCTTTGTTTGTACTGCTAGAACTTGAACTGCTTGAACTATCAGAACTATCATCACTACCTGCATCATCAACACCAGCATCTACAGCACCAGCATCAAACACAAACTCAACCCATTGTCCAGTCAAAGATTTTTCAACAAATTGACTTGCTTCTGCTTTTATATCTCCATCAGTGTCAGTTATTTTCAAAGTTATTGTGTCTCCTGGCAAATTAAAAAAGTTACCACTTCTTACAAACACAGATGCTTTATCAAACTCAATACCTTGTTCATTAGATTTCATCAAAAAGCTTTGCTTTGGTTTTGTTACATAAATATCATAACCACCTAAATCAAGTGCTGTATTGATTACTTCCTCATCACCTGCATATACTTTGAATGCAAAATCAGACATATCCCCACCATTATTTATATAAGCTGTTCCATAGTCATAATCATTTCCAGCATACCATGAAAAATGATCTGTTTCAGAATCTAATTCAACATAATATTTAGTAGCACTTACAACTTTAACTATAACTTCTGCAGGTTTTGATTTTTTTAGAAAATCATCGGTTGCATAAAATTGGAAAACATATGTTCCTGCTTTTTTAGGAGTGAATGTTGCTGTATCTGAATCAGAGCCAACTAAATCTACTATAACTGCTCCTGGCTGTTCCCAATCATAACTTGTAATTTCATCTCCATCTGAATCTTCTGCTGTTCCATGTAAAGTAACTTCATAGCCAACAAATGTAGTAATATCTTCTCCTGCATCAACAATTGGCGCATTATTTGGTTTACACTTAGCAAGAGCATTTTTGTCTACAGGTGAATTTCCAATAACTAAGAATTGACCATTACTCATTTTTAGAAGATCTTTTCCTTTAGTAATAACTTTATCAAGACCTGTTCCATATTCAGACCATGTATTTTGAACTGTTTTTTTATATACTTTAGCTAAATCATTATTAATTCTAACCAAAGCATAAGAACCACCATGTGAAGTAATTATCAGATCAGCATATTCCGTTGCCCCTGGAATCTGTGCAGGATAATCTGACCAAATAAGATTATCAATATCATTATATCTGATTACTGATTTTCCATCTGATTTTTCTGCTGTTACATAAACTGTATTGCCAATAAAATTAAGATTACCTATATTAGTCATTTGACTTCCTACCCTAGAAGTTTTTGACCAACCATTACTAGGATTACCAGTATAATATAATCTAGTATCTTGTCCTGCTACCCAAATTTGATTATCATGTGATCCTAATGCTGTTATTTTTGTTACTCCAGAAATTTCAGCCACTTCACCTTCTGTTGAAGAAGTATCTATACCTTGTTCATATACTATTTTTCCCCAACCATCTGTTCCATAAAAAGTTGATCCAGCATATTCAATCATTTGAAAAGTTTGCATAGGATCAGGATCTAAAAATTTAGTAAACTTATCATTATTATCAACCTTAAACAATCCTTCATAATATCCTGAAACAAAACGACCTGCAATCTTATTAAGATAAGTTGATGAGATTCCTGATTTTTCTGCATATGTCTTGAATGTTTCTCCATCATCCTCTGAATATAGAATCTTGGATGTCATCCCCATATAAACAGTTCCACTATCCTCATATAAGGTATTGTATAAACCATCTGAGTTTATAATTTTTCTCCAAACACAATCTTCAGCTAAAACAAAAGAAAAGCTCAAACATAATATTATCCCAATTATTAGTATTGTTTTTTTCATAGTACTATATATATTAATAATAGTATATAAATATGTACTTCTACTATAAAATAGTAAATGTAAATTATATTCTTTTTTATTTTTTAACAGGCCGGCAGGCTCTTTTGTTGTGATTCTTTTAATTCTCCTTTTTAGAAAATAACACTAACATGATTATTTTAAATCAGACAACAAGATGATTTATATTAAATCCAACAACAAGATGATTTATATTAAATCCAACAACAACATGATGATATTAAATCCAACAACAACATGATGATATTAAATCCAACAACAACATGATGATATTAAATCCAACAACAACATGATGATATTAAATCCAACAACAACAACGGCACGGACGGACATTTTCTTTAAGAAAATATCCTATTCGCCTTCGGCTCATCCGGCCATGTTGTTGGATTTAAAAGTGAGTTAGGTCAGATTGTTATTTTCTCAATTAGCTTATTAGAATTAATTAAAGATTCAGTAGAAGTAAATAATCCGGATCTAGTTAAAAGAAAAGAAAAAAATTAATTTGCAATAGGATCTCCTGGATGTTCAGACTTTTCTTGATCTTCTTGATCAGGTTTGTCTTCTTTGTTTTCTACAAACATGTCTTCGTATGCTTTTCTGTATTCATCCTCAGAAATAATTCCTTTATCAATTAACAACTCAATTAAAGCATCAATTTTATCATCAGCATGTTCTGCAATGTCTTCAACATCTTCTGGAATACATTCACATTCTTCTTTACCACATTCATCACATGGACAAGTACATTCTTCTTCTGCTTTTCCACAATCATCACATGGACAAGTGCATTCTTCTACTGGTTTTTCACACTTTGTACATACATCTATTTCTTCCATTTCTTCATTAGAATTTGTTTCAGCTTTGCTGGAACTTTGTTGAGCTTGCTCAACTTTATCTTCGTGACTATGACCACAACCACATTGTTCTTCCATAAATATCCCTCCTTTTTTTAAAATTAAAGATGAAATAAATGGTTTTAGGGAATGGCAGTTTGCACTACCATTCTAAAAACCATATCACCAAACATTAGCAATCCTTACTTGTTTATAAATATATGTGTTATAAAATTTAAATATTAGAGTGCTAGATTAATTTTTATTAAAATCAATTTAAATTAACAAAATGATGAATCAAAATAGTACGAATACCACCTTTAAGTAATAAAGCACCAAAAAACATATAAATAATCCATAATACCCAAATTTATATAAAATTTAAAGATAAAATGGCAGTTATAACAATTTCATTAGATGATTTATGTGTAGTAGCTAGTGGTGAATTTGATCCATTAGCACAAGGAAAAATAGATGTATCAACAGATTCTATAAATCTTGAAGATTTACAGCAAGAACTTTACTTTAATGATATAGGAACAAGAGGAACAGCTGTTTCTAAAAGAAATGGAAGACCACTTGAAGAAATTAGTGAAAGTGAAGCAAGACAATTATACGCAACAGCACAAATTGCTCTTGATAAAGTAAAAAAACAATTAGCTAAATCAGCAACTCAAGGTGGATATGGTTTAAGAAGAGATCATTTAATTAATTTAAAAGGAACATTAGAAACAATTACAGCATCAAAAAAAAATTATTTTGCTTCAATGAGTATCCAGAAAAATGATTCTAGTCCAGAAATTGATTTTACTAAATCAAAACCTTTTACACTTATTAATGGGCTTGGGGGCACATATGTTTATGTTGTAGATTACAAAAAGGATCTTTATGGTGAAAAACATGAATTTACTGTAAAAGTAAAACCAACAAAAAGAAATGGAATTTATTTATTTGAATCAAAAGCAACATTAGCTGGTGCAAGTGAAGCATTTTATACATCAAAAAGATATGTTGATCTTGGACACCAAATATTAACAACACAATTAACATGTGAACACGAAGTTTTAAAATATTATACAAACCAAGCAATAAAATCACAAGGAAAATAAGTTCTTTCTATTCATTCAAATAAAGCGAAAATCCAAAGAATTGCTATCCCCACGGCAAGCGATGGGGTAATCTTCAAGGAATATTTCTATACATCTTTGCTGTTCTTGAATTATCCATAGGTAAATTTGCTTGTAATGAAGTTATAATAACACTTCTGCCAGAAGATCTAGCTCTAATATATTCTGCATTGTTTCCCCTTATTGTAAATTCAGCCTTATGTGATACCTTATCTGTCAAAAGAAGATATAACGGAGAAGAGCCCATTGCTTTAAGTCTATTAACTTGTGCAGGACCAACAATACTTATTTTTCCAATGTTAAAATGATTATCTAACCAGCTATAATTTCCTCTTCTATAACCACCAACTATTACAAGGTGAGAAATTTCAGGTCGTAAATCTTCTGGTGTTTCTTCAATTTTTACTTTTTGAATAACTTCATTTGTATCACAAGTAATCATATGACTATGTACTCTTTTTTTAACAGCTTCATCAAGCCCACTAGCAAGTATAAGATAATCAAGTAAAACCATGTCATTATCTCCTTTGTTTCCAGCTGATGAACTAAGTTCATCAATAAAATTACAATATAATTCTTCATTACTAGTTCTTAACATTACTTTTCTTAATTCTCTAATATCTTTATAATGTTGGTTCATATAATCAAAATCCTCTACTAAAAGCTGGCCAAGATCCTGATTTACAATATGTACCTGCTCTCTATTTTGTTCATTGTTTACTAATTTTAATTTATTAAACATATCTCTTGTTCTTTTCTCTGCTTCTATTGTAGATAGGACATCTAAGAATTCTTCCATCAAATCAAAATCCATTTCTTCTAATATTTTTCTTGGGGAAGGGATTTCCATGTCAGAATAGCCTTTTAATTCTCTAGCCATTTCTTTGTATGCCTGAAAATCTCTAAGAAACTCTGTTAATACACCAGCATTATATACATCTTCTTCAACTACTGGGGCAATTTTTTCTTTTTGCCACTGAGAAGCCATTAGATATTTATCTAAAAAACCATCTTTTTCAAATTTAATCCAACTTGAAAGATTATTTGGATTAACTGTTCCAGCTAATGGTCTTGCACCACCATTTGAAATATATTTCTGAACAAATTCATATGCAGCTTTAGGGTCATCTTGTTCCCCATACTTTTCATCAAATTTCTTCTTTTTAGGAAAATCTATAGTATCAAGAAGAGCTTCTGCTAAAAAATCAACATTAGATGCACTTTTAACTTTTTCATATCTTTCTGAAAATTTATCTATTTCTTTTTTCATTCCAACTATACGTTCTAATTTAGCATTATAATAATCATAAACATCATCAAAATTATCCAAACCATTTTTTATTATTGATTCAATCAAATCTGCGTGATCTACCTTCAAAACCTTTTCAATAATTTTGTTAAGGTCAACAGCATTCAAGAATTCCCCAGCAAAAGCTTGAGCAGCTCCTTCATGTTCTATTGATCTGTATAACTGCTGTCCCTGTTTAACTGCATCTGCAACATATTTTAAACTTAAATTTCTTACAAGATCAGAATAAGTTCTTTTTCTTGAAAGCATTTCATAATAAAAAGAAATTGCCTTGTCTGATTTAGCACCTTTTGATTTTATATCTATCGCATAACATGCTTTTCTTAAAAGTTGCATTTCATCATTAAGTCTATACAATAAACCAACATCATAACCAATATTATCTGCTGTTTCATTGAGTTCTCTTTCTGATTTCTCTGTTGAACAATCGCCTATAACTATTTCTTCTAATCTTCTGTGTGTTTTTTGGCTTTTTAATGTTTCCCTATTAAATTTATTCTGTAGTTTGGCATGTTTGGATTGAAATAGGTCATATTTTTTTAGAAATGGTGTTTTATCTAAAAACAAACTAAGAAATTTAGATGTTGTTGAAAAAGCATGCCTATAAAATAATGCAGCTTCAAGAAATTGAGGACTACTTTTTACTAAAGCAAAATCCATTTCTTTCAACTGAGCATTTGAACTCATCCATTCTTCATGTGTTGCTTTTCCAGCTTTATATTCTTGAAATGCTCTGGAATTCCACATCTGCTTAAGATTCATTGCGTTAGGACCTTGTAGAGTATAACTAAAGAATTTTTTTATTGGTCTTACATGAGAAGGAATTTCTCTTAATACTTCATCCGATGGAGTAAAATCAAGTCTATTACTATTAGGATCTCGAGCATAGACAAACAGATAATCAAAATCAACAATAGGGAAAAAATCATCAGAATCATGATTAACATCAAAAGATAGTTTTTCAAATTGATCTGCAAGTCTTCTTCTTTTCTTAATCCAGTTAGGATCTTGACTAAATGCAGCATAAGTTTTTACAGCTTCTTCAAACTCTTCAACAGAATTAGCACTTCCAGAACTACCATTTTGTCCCTTTTTCTGCTTAAGTTTAACTATTCTAGTCTTTTTTCTACCCATATATAATATGAAAAATCAGCCATTTATAAAGTTTTCGGTTATTAACCACTACAGAGTAGTATATTTAAGCGAATAATAAATATATTCTAAATATATGATTATCTTAAAAACAGAATATAAAACATGATTTAATAATAGAAAGATCTGTTGATGTATTGGGAAAATAATTTCTTAAGAATTTTTTTATTTTCTACAACAGGCCGGCAGGCTCTTTTTGTTGTGATTTGTTTAAATTTAAAATAAAGAAAGAAAATTATCATGAGAAACATGTCCTCCGGACCTAGTAAAAAAAACCAGCTAACATTATAAAAAAAGAGATACAAGATAAGATATAAGAATAATAACGCCGACGCCCGGATTTGAACCGGGATAGGCCGAAGCCAACAAGCTATCTTGCTTATTGATTCCAGGCTTGCGCAGTACCAGATTGTGCCACGTCGGCATTATAATTATCTTTAAAAACAAGATTCTATTTATATAATTAATGGTATTTTAGAGCAAAACTTAATCTGGCGAAAGCTTTATATAAACTAAAATCATCTAATTTATATGAGGGTAAATAGCTAATAACTCCTATTTACTGCCCATTTCTTTGGTTTTTTACTGCTTAAATCATTCTGAGGAACATTTTTAAGCTTTTGTTTTAGGGAAGATACTAACTTATTCAATTTATCCATATTACCAAGATAAAGTTTTTTTTGTTTGCCATCAATAATTGTTGTAAAGAAATAATCATAACCTTGGCCACTCCATTTCCTATTAAAAGAGGTAATATTCTTATAATAAATTGTATACTCTTTTCCCAACCTAGGTAAAAACATTATTTTGTCTTTTTCTAAGATTATTCTAATTGATGAATTAAGTAGATTTCTAAAAACTAATATAATAAAAATAGTTAATCCTATAAAAAAAGCAGAGAAAAGATACGAATAAAGATTATAGATATTAAAAAAATAATACACCATATACAAAGAAAGTCCAATAAGTAATAAAAAAAACACAATTGGAATATATTTCACAATAAATATTGATTTAATAGTTTGTGTGTATTCACCTAAACAATTATCTTCCTTAGTTGACTTTTTTAGAGGAACTTTTTTTCTTAACTGTTTCATAAACATCTCAAAGCTTTTTTCTGTTTCATTTTTATCAAGAAAATACACATCATACTTTACTTTTTTATTTCCTTCGTTACACATTATTCTAAAACTAAGTCCATTAAGATCATCATCATTCAGCATCGTTAGACTACCTATTATCTTGGTAATTTTATCAAAGCGAATCTTAATTTTTTCTTTTTTTAGATTAAACTGAATCCCAGAACTACTAAGCAATAAAACACCTTTATCAAGATTTTTACCATTTTTGTAAATATTTATTTTTTTATCCATCTTACTAATCACAAACACTCAACCTACCAATATTCTTTTCAGTGCAAGTAATCACTTTAGCCATTGTTTTAACAGCTAAAACAGGATATTTGCCTAATGCAGATTCTTCAGATAACATAACACCATCACTTCCATCTAATATTGCATTTGCAACATCACTTACTTCTGCTCTTTCAGGTATTTTAGAATTAACCATTGATAATAACATTTCAGTTGCAGTAATTACTAAAGTTTTTTTCTTATTACATCTTCTAATAATTAATTTTTGTAATATTGGAACTTCTTCAAAAGGAACATGTCTTCCTAGATCGCCTCTAGCAACCATTATACCATCACTTTCTCTAATTAGTTCTGCTAAATTATTAAAACCTGTTCTATTTTCAATCTTTGAAATTATTCTAATTCTTCTTGGGAAAAATTCTTTTCTAATTTCTTTTATTTGTTTAGCTGTTTGGGCAAATGAAACTGCAATATAATCAAAATCTTTTTTCTTTAGCCAGCTAATCATTTTCCTCCCTTTGATATCAAACATAATTCTACATTTTGTTTTTCTTAAGCTAGAAATAACTTTTTCATATTCTTTTTCTTTACCATACTTAGTATTAACTCTTGCAATATTCATACCTGCCTTACATAATTGTGGAATCTTATTCTTAGATGCAGGTCCTATAGTAGCAATGATTTTTGTTTTCATATATGTTTTATTAATTAAGAAGTATATATAGTTAATTGTTTCAGGAGAGAAATAACAACAATGGCCAGGGATATTTTAAATCCAACAACATGGCCGGATGAGCCGAAGGCGAATAGGACTTTAGTCCGTCCGTGCCGTGGTTGTTGTTGAATTTATCTAATAAATTATAAATGAAAAATTAAAATCACGGGAAACATGTCCTCCGGACCTAGTAAAAAAAGAAAATTAGAAAAAGAAATTAAATAAAATTATTCTGTATTGGTTTATGAAAGTCTTCTATAACACCAGGACATTCTTCTTCCATTACATTTGGAAAGTATTTTTCTGCAATATCCATAATTATTGAACTTTTTACATCCACTACTCGGTTTTTAGGAATACCTGGATCAAATTTAACCATGTATTCATCTAAAGTATCTGCAAAATCATTTAAAGAAAAATCATCTTCTCCAAATTTTTCTTCAAGATAAAATTCAAATCCTTTTTTATAAGATTCAAATGCTTTTATATCAGCAATTGTACAATCAGGAAATTCTGTATTTTCCGTATGTATATAACTATTATTAATACCTGATGAAATCATAACATTTGCACTTGCAATAACACCAGCAAGGTATAATTTAGCACCAATACATTCATCATAACCTTTAGCTATAAAATCATCTAATAATTCTTGCTGTGCACCATAAAATGTTTTTGCTTCACTATCTGCTTCAGATTTTAATTGCTTTGCTTTTTCAGTCATATAATTCAATACATTTTCATCAGAACAATCAGCTATTTCTTGAGGTTTATTATAAATTGAATCTTGTTGTTCTTTATGCATATGTGCTTTAACTAGTTCCATTGCCTCATCCATCTTACTATGTAATGGTTCAAAATTATTAACATCAATCAAAGGAAAATATTCTTCAATGTTTTCAACAATAATCTGCCCTAATAAATCAGTTTCTCTTTCTTCACCAACATTAATATTATTCATTACTTTATGATATGAAGCTACTGCAATAATTGCTTCAGGAGTTAATATATTCATATCATTCACGTATAATTCATTTAGTAAATCTTTAAATCCTTTTTTATAATCATCAAATTGTTGAACATCTGCTTTAATATCACTTGGAAGTTCTATCATAGCTTTATGATAATATGTGTCTTTTAGACCTGTTGAAACAATTGGTTTTGCTTTTTCAAGAACAGCAAGAGTATAATCATCAGGACTAAGTCCAGATCTATATAAATTATTTAGACCATAATCCATAAGAATTGGAGCTGCAAGATCTAAATATCTCATAATCCCTTCATCTAATTTTTGATTAACCTTTTCAACAGTTTTAGCAACAATATCATCTAATGTTAATGGGATTGGATTAGGACCACTTATAGTAGGCATTGGAATTAAACCAGTAGAATTTAAAGCTGTTTTTATAATACCAACATCTGATCCAAATCTTATATCAAGTTGAGATGTAATATCAGGTTGAGTAAAATCAATAGATGCTTCAACATCTGGAGCTGGTGCAGGTTCTCTAATTTCAGGTTCATCTTTTGGTTTTTTACCATCTGACATATTACCATATCCAAGCCATAAACCACCTAATGCAAAACCTGCAATAGCAGAGACACCTAATCCTTTAAGTAATTCTTTCATTTTTCACAGAATCCCCTTTTCATTTAAAAAGATTATCAAATTAGAAAGTATAATCAGCTTGTGATTTAAGAATTTCTGATCCTATCCTTCCAATAGCTTCTAATCTTTTTTCTTCAGAAGTAATAAAATCTTCAAACTTCATCTTAGGAAAATAATCATTAAAGAATCTTACAAAAACATCTTGAACTACATCTGAACCATAAGTTACTGCTTTTTCATTATTTCTCATAAGTTGATAATGTGAAATTACTGCAATTAATGCTTCTGGTGAAAATTCATCCATATCATGTTTATAAATCTCATCAACTAATTTTTTAATTCCATTCTTATAATCACTTAATTTCTTAATATCTGCTACTGCTTCTTCTGGAAATTCAGATGTTCTCAAAAAAACATACTTATTTTCAAATCCTTCAACCCGACCTAGATTTAACTCTTCATAAAGCCATAATATGTATGTCGCTTTGATATCAACTGAAGCAAACTCATTAATAACTCCTCTATCTAATAATGAACTAGTTGAATGTTTAATAAAATCAGCATCATTTATAGCTTGTTCTTCTAGTAAGTCTTTTATTTCAGTTTTCAAACCATACATTTCCTTTTCTAAATCCTCATATTTATCAATCTGTGATTTAAGAAATAAATCTGGTGCCATACAACCATGACCTCTATGTTCATTTACAATATTAGCTAATTCTTTTCTATTTTTATCAAGATCAGGAGTTGTAAAATGTGAATAAGCTTGTGCAATAAATACAGGAGACATAAATAGACCAAATAATGCAATCCTACCAAAAGTAGTATATCTAAAATCATGAAACTTATCCATAAATGTTCTTTCTGTCATATTTAAAGATATTTTTCAATGCCATATATAAATATTACTATTTTCACTACTTTTCAGAGAAAACTTTATAAAGAGATATTAGGTTCGTTTATAAATGGGATTAGAAGCATTAGTTGAAATACAGGATTTTTTAATGAATAATTCATTAACTGCAGTATTAGATATAGGTGGGCATCTATTAACAGGTGCATTTCTTACACATAGGTATTTTCCAGAAGCTGAAAAATCTAAAAAAGCAGTTTTAACTTTTTGTTCAGGATTATTACCAGACTTTGATTATTTTACATTTGGATTAATCCCACATAAAACTACTACACATACAATTGCATTTGGAGCATGGATGACAACAAATGTATACAATGCAAATAGTGAAGATAGAGAAAATGAATCTCTCCTACCAACATTAAAAGAAAGAATAAAAAGTATTGCAACTTCAAGATGGGCAAAATTAACAGGTTATGGAATTGGAGCACATCTTTCATTAGATTTTATTTTTAGAGAAAGTACAGAATTAACAGTATTATATACTTGCGCAGCTGCAACTGCATTAACTACACAAATGATTTACAATCATAAAAAAGACAGGTATAAAAAAGTAGAAAAACCATACAAAATACAAGAGTGTATTGTTGAAAATAGCACAGGACAAAGATTTTGGGTTAATCAATATACACAAGCACATGAATTAATGAATAAAAATACTAATTTACCAGTGTGTAATATCCCTGATTATGTTTATGGAACAAATCAAGGTAGAGAATTAGTTAGAGCTTATCAAAAAAAGAATATCCCTAGAAAACCAAGTATTTGGAAAAGAATAGATGATTTCTTTCTGAAAGCATATGTTGGAATGCAAACTAAATTAATGGGAAGTAAATAAAATGCCAGACGTAGCCTTAATCATGACAAGGAATAAAGCAGACGTTGCAAAAACAACAGAAGTAGATCCAAATATAAGTCTTTATTACTTAAAAGGTGCTTTAGAAAGACAAGGCATAAGTACTGAAGTTATTAATCCATTTTCAACTAGTGAATATCAAATGGAAGATATTCTTTATAGAACAGTAGCTTCACAACCAAAAGCAATTGGGATAAGTGCACCATCTAGATGTGGAGAGGATGTATTTGAGCTTTCAGAGGCATTAAAAGAAAGATTAGATGTTCCAATTGTTGTAGGTGGGTATATTTCTATTTTAGGACGAGAAATCATACAAAATATACCTGATGTTGATGTATTGTTTAAAGGAGAAGGTGAAATAAGAGCACCAGAACTATTTAGAGCATTGATTGAAGGAACATCTTATGAACATATCCCTGGAATAATTTATAGAAAAGAATATTCATTATTTGATACTGGAAAAGCACCACAAGTTCCAAAAAAAGTGTTGGGAGAAGTTTTACCTGATTTTAGTTATTTAGGATTAATGGATGGAGATAAAACAGCTGAGATTTATTCTGCAAGAGGTTGTTATAATGCTTGCAGTTTTTGTGCAATCAGAGCAATGAATGGTAAAGGTGTAAGGGCAATGCCAAAAAAGTCTTTACAAAATCTAATTGAAAGCATAGCTCAACAATATCAACCAAAAGTATTACATTTTTCAGATGATAATTTCTTATTCAAAAGAAAAAGATTAGATGACATAAGAGAAGTAGTTATGAAATATGGTATGAAAGTTAAATTTCAAGCAAGAGCAGAAGATGTAATTAGATATTCAAAAGAAATTATCAGAAATAAAGATATTATTAATTTAGTAAGTATTGGAGTTGAATCATTTTCAGAATCTCAGTTAAGAAGATGGAAGAAAAATACCAGTGCATGGGAAAACATGCAAGCAATTAATATTCTTAGTGAACACAAAATACCAGTAAGACCATATTTTATGTTTGTTGATTCTGAAACAACTCATGAAGAATTAAAAGAAAATTTTAGAACATTTCTAAGATTACCTCTTTTTGATGGAAAAACACCATATCATGTTTTAGGCTTAACAAGAGATTTTAGGATGCCTCTAAATCCATTATCAGACAGATATGGATATGCTAATCTTCCAGATCACTTAATGAGGTTTTATAGATTAATAAGGGAAACTAATAGTAGATTAAAATTAGCTGAATCATATTTTGAAATTTTTGCTAAGGGTAATGATACAAATATAGAAGACCAAAAAGCATCAATTACTACTTTAATCAAATCATCTGTAGCCCTTTATCTTACAGCTATTTGGGGTGCACATCCTGAAATTGGCGTTGGTCATTGTGGTATTGAAGAACATGAAAAATTAAGAGATAATGTTATTGAATTTGAAAGAAAAATTGAGCAAGACAATATGAGTGATGTTGCTAAGTTTGCAATAACATTAGAAGAAAGAGTTGATAAAATACTACAAGTATTTACTCTTGATGAAGCAGCTTAATTTATTCTTACATTACTGTAACTCCTTTTCTTAATTTAGCTTTAAGTTTATCACTGGCATCTGCTATGTAAATCCATATTAAAACTTTCGATTTTTAAAGTAAAAATCCAACAACATGGCCGGATGAGCCGAAGGCGAATAGGATATTTTCTTAAAGAAAATGTCCGTCCGTGCCGTAGTTGTTGTTGGATTTTCCTAATAAATCATAAAAGAAATTAAAAAAATTCATGAGCTACATGTCCTCCGGACCTAGTTAAGAAACAAAATTAACTAAACAACTTCTTAATACCCATTACAATACAACCTGCTGTTGCACCAATTGCATTATAGAGAATATCAATTAATGCATTAGAATATGTTCCACTAACCCCTATGTCTGCTGCTGTATAAAGTGATTCTCCACTAACACCTGGCAAACCATCACCTGCTCCAGCAAATAAAAAACCTTCACCAGGTCCTAAATAAAAATAACCAAGAAATTCTATTAGTTCATGTATTGCACTTAATCCTAAAGTAATAAATATTGAAACAAAACAAACAACACCTAATTTGTATTTCAAACTTTTATAATACAATAGCCAATTAACAAATATCATGCTAACAGCAAAGCTACCAATGAAATGAGTATAATGATCAAAGTCTAATCCAAAAAATGCTTTTGTGTATAATCCATAAACACCTGCACAATGTAAAGCAAGAGCAGACATCAATATAAAAAACAATGTTGGTGTTAGTCTTAATTTATTTTTCAATTTATACACAAAAATTCCAATTAAGAAAGTAACAACACAATCCCATAGCCATGTATAAGCTTCTGTTATATATGCATATCTCGCAAATATAATCATAACTATTGCATATAGAGATAATATTAATCTTAATTTTAACTTTGACATAAGAATTAGGAGAATTTTGATTTTTATAAAGATTTATGTTATTGTTTTCTTTTTTAAACTATAACAAAGCCAATCCAGGTTAGAAATTTAAATCCAACAACATGGCCGGGCGAGCCGATAGGCGAGTAGGATATTTTCTCAAAGAAAATGTCCGTCCGTGCCGTTGTTGTTGTTGGATTTA
>Ga0257124_1000666_pt1 | contig 34267 bp, 34 predicted proteins | sample SI106_150metaG_FD_190154 | JGI IMG/M metagenome (GOLD analysis project Ga0257124, IMG submission 190154) | Marine microbial communities from Saanich Inlet, British Columbia, Canada - SI106_150 | ecosystem: Environmental > Aquatic > Marine > Inlet | place: Canada: British Columbia | collected...
ATAAAGGTATTGCCGAGGTACAGGACTATCTAAAGAAGCACTGGTCTAAAGAATATGATAGTGGTTTCTTTGTCTGTAGAACTGATGAGGGCAATAAAGCCTTACTGCATCGTTTTGCAGCTGGAGCAGCAGCTGGTCGTTACCAAATGATTCATAATAATAAAGTAGAAGGGATTTTATCGCTAGATATTGCGTTGCGCCGTAATGATGATGATTGGGTTGAAAAACTTCCTCAAGAGATTATTAGTAACCTTGAACATGTACTTTATTATGGACACTTTATGTGCAATGTCTTTCATCAAAATTATATTTTTAAAAAAGGCACTGATAGAAAAAAAATGAAGTCAATAATGTTAACTATGCTTGATGATAAAGGCGCTAAGTACCCCGCCGAGCATAATGTTGGGCACTTGTATGAGGCAGAAAATAGCTTGCAGAGATTCTATAAAAAACTTGATCCAACTAATACTTTTAACCCTGGTATTGGCAAGATGAGTAAATACCAAGGTCACTGTAGTTGTTGTCATTTATGAAAATATTAAATGACAATTGGCTTATTTTTGATGATGAAATGTCTCTTTCAAAAGCATTAGCACAAGAAGTATTGAATATTGCAAAAAAGTCAATTTTTGAAAAAGATTGTTTCAGTATAGTTTTGACTGGCGGACAAAGTGTCCTCAATCTATATAAGATATTATCTAAATCTGATTCAAACTGGGAAAAGTGGCATATTTATATAGGCGATGAACGTTGTGTACCTATGCGCCATAAGGATAGAAATGATCAAGTGATTAATGAGATATGGTTAAATAACTCTCCGATTCCTAAAGGAAATATTCATTTTATTAAAGCAGAATTGGGGCCACTGAAAGCAAGAGTAGAGTATGAAAATACACTTAAAGGAGTTAAATTTGATATTGTGCTGTTGAGTATGGGCGAAGATGGACATGTTGCATCATTATTCCCAAACCATATATATCCTAAAGATCAAATGGTTGTTATTGAGCGAAGCTCGCCAAAGTCGCCTAAAGAAAGAATTAGCATGTCATATCAGCAGCTTAATAAGGCACATTATATTTTCAAACTGATAATTGGAGAATCGAAACAAGAGGTTGTATCTTTGTTAAAGAAAAATAGAGAATTTCCAGTTAGTAAGATAAATGGAAAATTATATTTTTGTAAAAATGCAATTTGTTAATTTGATAAGTATTAGGTTAGACAAAGAGGTGTGTAAAAAAAACTTATACTTAATTTGATAGAATAATGAAAAAGTGAGTGGCCTAAGCTGTAATCGTTAGTAATGCAATAAATACAAGTATAATAATAAACCATTTCGTAGTGAAATCAACAAGAGCCCCTTAAATCTATTTGAATAATAAGAGGTATATTTTTTTAACGATTGTTAAAAATAGCAGAATTATATATGAACTTTATAGATTTAGAAACGCAGCAAAGTCGAATTAAAAATCAAATTGATATTAATATAGCCAAAGTACTTGCGCATGGGTGTTATATCATGGGTCCTGAGGTCAATAAATTAGAAGAGCAGTTGGCACATTATATTGGAGTTAGATATTGTATTGGGGTCTCCTCTGGCAGTGATGCATTGTTGATTGCAATGATGGCACTAGAAATCGGCCCTGGTGATGAGGTTATTACCACTCCATTCACTTTTATTGCTACATCTGAAATGATTAAACTCTTAGGGGCTAAGCCGGTTTTTGTTGATATAGATCCAAAAACATATAATATAGACTCGGAAAAAATTAGTGCAGCTATAACGAGCAATACTAAATTAATTTTACCAGTTAGTCTGTATGGGCAATGTGCTGATATGGATGCAATTAATACTATTGCAAAACAGAATAATCTTCCCGTACTTGAAGATGGTGCGCAAAGTTTTGGGGCTACATACAAAGGAAAAAAATCATGCAATTTATCTACAATTGGGTGCACTAGTTTCTTTCCGAGCAAGCCACTTGGTTGTTATGGGGATGGTGGAGCTATATTCACTAATGATGCTGCTTTAGCAAAAAAAATGTATGAAATTCGTATACATGGCCAGGATAAGCGCTACAGCCATCCAAGGCTCGGTATTAATGGACGTTTAGATACAATTCAAGCGGCAATATTATTGGCTAAATTTGAAATATTTCCAGATGAGGTTCTACAAAGGATTAGAGTAGGGGCGGAATATACAGCTAATATTAATGCAATACAATCAGTGATTACAACTCCAAAAATTCGATCAAACTGCACAACAGTCTATGCACAATATTCAATTATGGTTAATAACCGAGAGCAGCTTATAGATAAGTTAAGTAAGATGAATATTCCAACAGCAGTTCACTACCCAGTTCCATTACACCTTCAACCACCATTTTATAATAATCAGTTAAACCTCCCTATTGCGGAAAATGTGGCTAAAAAAATAATTAGCCTCCCAATGCACCCTTATTTAAGCACTAAGGATATAGAGAGGGTTACTCGGGCATTATTATAGTGAATAATAAAAAACCATAGGTGTATTTATTAACCCTCCCAAAAAGGAGTTGGTGGTAGAATTTACAACTGATAAAAGTGAAGAATTAATAAATTAAATAATAATTTTTAAGGTTTTTAAAAAAGGAGGTTGCTTGGTTAAAATTTATGTAGCAGGTCATCGAGGCATGGTGGGTTCGGCTATAGTTCGACAAATACAATCCAAATCAGACCATGCTATACAAATAATAACACGTACTCATAAAGAATTGGATTTAACTAATCAGCAACAAGTTAATAATTTCATTAAAAAAGAAAAACCGGATCAAATATACTTAGCTGCAGCTAAAGTGGGTGGCATACATGCAAATAATACTTATCCGGCAGATTTTATCTATCAAAATTTAATAATTCAAGCGAATATTATCCATGCGGCACACCAGAATAATGTTCAAAAACTCTTGTTCCTTGGTTCAAGTTGTATTTATCCAAAATCTGTAAAACAACCCATGCAGGAAGAGTCACTTTTAACCGGAGTGCTAGAATCTACTAATGAGCCATATGCTGTGGCAAAAATTGCCGGTATTAAGCTCTGTGAATCATACAATAGGCAATATAATCATGATTATCGTAGTGTAATGCCTACTAATCTTTATGGACCAGGGGATAGCTATCATTCAGAAAATAGCCATGTGATTCCAGCATTAATTAAAAAATTCCATGAAAGTACAAAAAACAACCTATCAAAGGTTATAATTTGGGGCTCTGGAAAGTCAAAAAGAGAATTTTTATATGTTGACGATATGGCTGCCGCTTGTGTGCATGTAATGAATTTAAATAAAGTAATTTATCAACAAAAAACTAGTCCTATGTTAAGTCACATAAATGTAGGTACAAATCAGGATTTAACTATAAAATCATTAGCGGAAACTATAGCCAAAATAACTACATTTAAAGGTAAAATTGTATTTGATACTACAAAGCCAGACGGTCCAAAAAGGAAGTTGATGGATAGTACTCGTTTAAATGATTTAGGGTGGAAGTCCGATACTGATTTAGAGAAGGGTCTAAGGAAAACGTACAAAGATTATTGTTCAATCATTAGTTAATATACATGGCAAGAAATATAAAAGTAGCGTTAATAACTGGCATTACTGGCCAAGATGGGGCTTATCTTTCTGAGCTACTCCTGGAAAAAGGTTATCAAGTTCACGGAATTAAAAGACGATCCAGTTCCTTTAATACTGAGCGTATTGATCATCTTTATACTGATCAGCACGATATGGTTGCCAACACCCCGAATTTAACGCTTCACTATGGAGATTTGTCAGACTCTATGAGTCTGGTGCGTATTATTCAACATATCCAGCCAGATGAAATATATAATCTTGGCGCTCAATCACATGTAGCTGTTTCATTTGAGAGTCCAGAATACACTGCTGATACAGTTGGACTTGGTGCGTTGCGCATTCTTGAGGCAATTCGTATTTCTGGTTTAGAGAAAAAAACACGCTACTATCAAGCGTCTACTTCGGAACTCTATGGAAAGGTGCAGGAGATTCCTCAAACTGAAACCACTCCATTTTACCCAAGAAGTCCTTACGCAGCAGCTAAGCTATATGCATATTGGATAACCATTAATTACAGGGAGGCTTATGGCATCTATGCTTGCAATGGAATTCTTTTTAATCACGAAAGCCCTATTCGTGGCGAAACATTCGTTACTAGGAAGATAACTCGAGCCCTGGCAAGGATAAAATTAGGGTTACAAGATTGTTTATATCTTGGAAATATGGATGCAAAAAGAGACTGGGGCCATGCTAAAGATTACGTGGAAATGCAATGGCTAATGTTGCAACAAGATCAACCGGAGGACTTTACAATTTCTACAGGGGAACAACACACAGTTAGAGAGTTTGTAGAAGTAGCTGCAAAAGAGTTGGGAATGAATATCAAGTGGCAGGGGGATGGGATAAATGAGAAAGGAAGCTGGCAAGACAGTGTAATTGTATCCGTTGATCCAAATTACTTTCGACCTACAGAGGTAGAAACATTATTAGGCGATTCGACCAAAGCTAAAGAAAAACTGAACTGGTCTCCAAAAATAACCTTTAAAGAATTGGTTAAAGAAATGGTGGAATCAGACTTAAAGGAGGCGGAACGTGATAATTTATGCAAAACAAAGGGATATTCAGTTTATAACTACCATGAATAATAGAAAATCAAAGTATAAGGCTAATAATAATGCTTACTAATTCATCAATATTAATAACTGGTGGTACAGGATCATTTGGACATGCGTTTGTAAGGATGACCTTAAAGAAGTACAACCCTAGAAAAATTGTAATTTTATCTCGTGATGAAATGAAGCAATGGGAAATGCAAAAAATATATAAAAATAATAAAAAAGTAAGGTTTTTTATTGGAGATGTTAGAGATAAGGATAGACTGTATCGTGCATTAGATGGTATTGATTATGTAGTTCATGCCGCAGCAACCAAAATTGTTCCGACGGCAGAATATAACCCGTTTGAGTGTATTAAAACAAATATAAATGGCGCAATGAATTTAATAGATGCATGTATTGATCATGATATTAAAAAAGTTGTCGCACTATCCACTGATAAGGCGAGCAGACCAGTTAGTTTATATGGTGCTACAAAATTAGCATCCGATAAAATGTTTGTGTCAAGTAATGCTTACTCTGGAGAGCATAAAACAAAATTTTCAGTTGTTCGTTATGGTAATGTTATGGGCTCTAGAGGGTCGGTTATACCGTTCTTTATGCAAAATAATAGCGGCATACTCCCTATTACGGATAGTCGCATGACTAGATTCATGATTACATTGGAAGAAGGTGTTAAGCTTGTTTGGAAGGCGTTTGATGATATGTGTGGAGGTGAAATTTATATAAAAAAAATTCCATCAATGAAAGTTATTGATCTGGCCACAGCAATAGATGAAAATGCCACGCAAGAGGTTGTTGGTATTAGGCCAGGTGAAAAGTTACATGAAGAAATGATTGGTGAGGATGATTCTATCTATACTTATGAATATGATGATTATTATAAAATACTACCTGCTATTAATAATTGGTCAACTTCCAAGGAGTTGATTAAGAATGGTAAGTTGGTAGAGGAAGGATTTAGCTACACAAGCGATAATAATAAAGAGTGGATGAGTATTAAAACCTTACAGAAGTGGATTGATAGTAATAAAGATGAAATTGGAAAAATCTAAATTTATTCCTTATGGTCATCAGGATGTTATTGAAAGTGATATTAACGCCGTTATTCAAGTATTACAGTCTGATTTTTTAACTCAAGGTCCTGTTGTGCCCGCGTTTGAACAGGAGTTGTGTAATTATACAGGGGCAAAGCACTCTGTTGCAGTTAATAGTTGTACGTCCGCCTTGCATATTGCATGTCTCGCATTAGACTTGGGTGTTGGTGATATATTATGGACATCTCCGATAACCTTTGTTGCCTCCGCTAATTGCGCTTTATATTGCGGAGCAACTGTTGATTTTGTGGATATTAATCCGGATACGGCGCTGATGAGTGTCAAAAAATTAAGAGAAAAACTAGAGCTGGCAGAAAGAGAGGGAAAACTTCCTAAAATAGTTATACCAGTACATTTTGCCGGTCAGCCATGCGATATGGAGGAAATTCATGGTTTAGGGCGGCGATACGGTTTTAAAATTATTGAAGACGCAGCGCATGCGATTGGAGCAAAATATCAGACAGAATCAGTAGGAAGCTGTCAATATTCTGATATTACTGTATTTAGTTTTCACCCTGTGAAAATAATTACCACTGGTGAAGGTGGCTCGGCGATGACCAATGATTCACTACTAGCTGAAAAAATGAAACTGTTAAGAAGTCATGGAATAACTCGTGATTCAGTTAAAATTCAAAAGAATTTGGACGGGCCTTGGTGCTACGATCAGATTGATCTTGGATTTAACTATAGGATGACAGATATTCAAGCTGCACTTGGAATTAGCCAGCTAAATCGTATAGATGAATATGTATCACATAGAGTTGAAATTTCAAAATGGTATGATGATCAATTTAAGGATTTAAATATCGATCCGCTAGTGCAAAAATCTAATAGAAATTCATCATTTCACTTGTATGTTATAAGGATTAAAGGTGGTAATAAAGAAAGAAATAGACTTTATAGTAATTTATGTAAAAATAACATTGGAGTAAATGTACATTATATTCCTGTATACAAGCATACGTATTATGATAGTTTCAATGTGCTTTATGAGGCGGAAAGGTATTATCAAGAGGCGATATCGTTACCCTTGTTTCCAAAGATAACTGATAGTGATCTGAGAAAAGTTACAAGCAATATTTTAAATTTTTTTACTTAAATATCGCATCTAAGAATGAGCGATAAATTAAAAACAATAAGTGTGGTGTTATGAAAAGTAGCAATATAAACTCTTTAGATATTTTTATAGAAGGAGAGACGATTGATTTATGCGTACCATCATGTGATGAGCATGTTTTAGATCAGTGGTACAGATGGTTTAATAAGAGTGAGGTTACAAAGTACTTAAGCCAAGGAAGTTATCCTAATACAGTAAGCCTCCAAAGGGAATATTGCAATTCTATAGTGTTAGATGAAACGAGAGTAGTGACGTTAATTAAACCAAAAAACCAAGAAAAAATTATAGGCGTTGCATCTCTTTCATCAATTAGTTACACTCAAAATCAGTGTGATTTTGCAATGGTAATAGGTGATAGAACGGGTGGGAAAGGGTCGTTATTTTACGGAATGGAGGCGAAGGCAAGATTAACACAGCATGCATTTGATACTTTAGGCGTTAAAAGAATAAATAGTAGTCAGGTTGATAAGCTCGGTAAATGGCAAAAATGGCAAATACTGTTTGGCTATCAAATAGAAGGTGTGCTCAGAAATAAGTTTGTAAAAGGATGCTTGTCTCATGATGTTTATATGTCATCATGCATAGTAGAAGACTATATAGATATTTTAAATAAAAGGAATGGAGTTCTTTGGCCTGGTAAATCTAATTTACTCGACATGATGAGAGGGATACCGCCTGAAACTTTAATTGATGAGCTTGCCGAATGGCTGCCTAAAAAACAAAAAAAATATTGGGATGTTGTATTAAATCGGTAATTATTATGAACTGCATTAAAAGTACGGATTTTTCATATTTAGGATTAAGGCGTTATATTAATTCTACTAGTCTTATTGAGTATATTCATGACAATATCGATACTTTTACTGTCGATTACTCTTTAGATATAAAGATGCATAAAGAAATACATGCAAATTGTAGGGTTGATGTTTATGATTATCATCACGAATATAGTGATGAAATAGTAATGTGCGAAGTTGTTTTAAAATCTAATAATAGTAAGAGATTTGTATATTTTTTAAATAACCACGGTGCTATAACTAAAAGTGCGGTTGAGGCAACATATTGTGCTGAAGAGATAGAGTTGCACGGTAAGTTTTCGGGGAAGTATAGAATTTCTGCCAGTAATTATAATGAATTCATAAAAAATATTATTCAGTCTAATAAATTATTACATTTTAAAAATGTTGCTTTAGAAGAGTTCAAGGTATTAAATATGTTTATGAAAAATGTTCCAGTTGAATTGCCTGAATATAAGGATATATTAGATATTGAAATTAAAAATATCGGCATTCGAGACGCGGATAATGGTAGCTTATCCACTTTAAACTCAATCAATGTGGTTGGAATAGATTTGCAACCTATATTGGTTGGCTTTAAAGTTGTAAGGCTAGAAACGTGAATAGCGAAAATATAGGTATTGAGAAAATATCATATTACCTTCCAAAAAAGATTATTACTTCAAAAGAGTTGTCGGATAATTATGGATATGATCAAGAATTTATTGAAAAAAAAGTAGGCGTCAAAAAGCTTTTTATTGAGGAGAGCTTAAGCACAACAGATATGGCAGAAAATGCTTTAGAGTTGCTGCTTGAAGGCAGAGAGCATTTAAGAAATAAAGTTGATTTATTGGTTGTCTGCACACAAACCCCTGAATATCAGCTACCTCAGACATCATCACAAGTGCAACATCGTTGTGGCCTTAAAAATTCCTTAATGTCGTTCGATATTAACATCGGGTGCTCTGGATATGTTTATGGTTTATCAGTAGTAGAGTCTCTACTTGCCTCGCTTGGACTTGATTATGGCATTTTAATTACGTCAGAAAAGTACTCAAGTATTATTGATAACAACGATAGAAGTACAAAATGCTTGTTTAGTGATGCAGCTTCAGCCACGCTACTCTCAAGAAATGGAAAGCTAATACCCGGTCAGTATAAGTTTGGTACTGATGGTGGGTTTTATGATTCACTGATTGTACGAAACAAAGAGAACTGCAGTAACAATACGTTATCAATGAATGGTAGAGATATATTCAATTTTACTGTCGGGAAGATTCCCGGAGAAATATCCGATGTTTGCAAGCTTAACAATCTGGATGAGAAGGATGTCGATTATTTTGTACTCCATCAAGCTAGTTCGTATGTTATATCGTCAATTGCAGCTCGATCAAAATACAGAAACACCACTAGATTTGTTAATTATATGCATCTTTTTGGCAATACCGTCTCAAGCTCAATACCAATTTCATTGTGTAAATTGACAGAAGACATGAAGGATAATAAAAGTAAAATACTAATATCGGGTTTTGGTGTTGGTTTGTCGTGGGGTTCGGTTGTTTTGTTTAATAATAAGGAAGAGGATAATACATGAAAAATAGTAAAGATATCTTGAAGTCAATCGCATCATCTGCTGCGCATAAAGATGTTCCAGATATTAATGTTAATCTTGTTGATGATTTAAATATGGATTCATTAGATGCAATTAGTTTTTTATTTGAAGTTGAAAATGAATTTAACGTAAAAATACCAGAAAGCGACATTGATCAATTGGGTTTGTTTGATCTTAATAAGCTACACGATTACATATCTAAAAAAAACAAATCTTAATAATTAGGTGAAAATTGCGTTAGGCACCGTTCAATTTGGTTTTTCCTACGGTATTTCGAATACAAGTGGTAGAACGGAAGAGGACCAAGTATTAAAAATATTAGATTATGCGTGGAAAAATGGGATTAACACCCTTGATACTGCAAGAGATTATGGAGATTCAGAGCGGATTATTGGAAAGTTTAAAAATGAGTTTGCATGGAATATTGTTACTAAAACACCAAGTTTTTCAGAAGGTGAAATTAGCGAAGAGCAATTGAAATTAATGAGAATTTCATTTAACAACTCCTTGAATAATCTTGATAAAAGAAGCATTGATACACTTTTAGTGCACTCTGCAGATGATTTATTAAAGCCTGGTGGGGCTCAATTATTTTCAGAAATGACTAAAATAAAAAATTCTGGATTTGTAAAAAATATAGGGGCCTCTGTATATAGTGATAATCAAATTGACTATCTTCTAGATCATTATGAAATTGACGTCATTCAATTACCTATTAATATTTTGGACCAGAGGTTGATCAAATCAGGGCATTTAAAAAAAATTAAAAAACATGGAATCGAAATACATGCTAGAAGTGTATTTATGCAGGGGTTATTACTAATGCCTTTGAATGCTTTACCGCCTTATTTTTCTAAAATATATGATAATATAAAAAAAATCATGCTATGTGCGCGCCAACACTCTATGAGTAATCTTGAATTTGCGCTAGGTTTCGTACAAAGTCTTGATGAAATTGATAAAGTGATTGTAGGTGTTAATACAGTTGATCAGTTGCGTGAAATAGTTGACTCATCTAAAATTAGAATTGATTATAAGAAGTATTCAAATCTTGCAATTTCTGATGCTCAATATATTAATCCATCTAATTGGAATCTGTAACTCCTTACTTTAAATTATATTATGAATTTATCAAAATATAATAATGTATTTTGCGACAGCAAGGAGGCGCTTAACTGGGCGTACCAACATGGCTTGCATGAAAACTCTTTAATTAGGAGTAGCTCACCTGCAATGCTATGGAAGAGTAATCCTAATATTCAGCATGTTGAAGCAAGGTGGAATGTTTCAGAATTGAAAAAATTTCAAAGCTCAATTCAAAAGTTTTCTGAAGATATATTTGATGCTGCTTTAAGTGTTGATGGTATAGGGCGAGAGAAGGCGCTTGTTGTTGCACAAGTCGCCGTTGCATTTCAAAAAACACTATATAAGGCAGCCTGTCTAGAGGAAAAAGATTTCATTGAGCCAAGGTTATTTATACAGGTAGAAGGGGGAGGTGGGCCGTCTGGTAATAATATGAATTCCCCGTGGGGCGCTATCTTATCTCAAAACATACTGTTTGGAACGGTTAAGTATATGCTTAAGAATGAAAATTGGAGTACACTTAATACTAATGGAGTGTCTTATTGGAAGCGTTATAAATTAGCCGGCATTGAAACTCTAATTTATCGAGTATTAATCTTAATAATGAAATACATTCCATCGTATTTTTTTAAAAGTGAGTTACTTATTCCTAATGAGAATGAGCTGATTATAGAGGCCACATCATCCCTTATGTTACAAGGTGTGAAAGTTACAGAATTAAATACTGGATATGCAAAAAAAGATGCAGAATTAAATGATTGCTATAATGAGCTGTATAGTGTAGTTTCTATTGTTATGAAGAAAAGAGTGGAGCAGTGGACGGTAGAATTAGCAGTAAAGCCTACTATGTTATTATTTGAAAATGCTATGATTAAGCGTTTCAAATTATTTGATCAATTGGTACAGGGTTGGAAGAGGCCTCTTGCTAGGAATAGTAAAATAAAACAAGCCGTCTTAATGAATGCATCGGGAAATATCAAGGGGCAGACACTTGCATATGTTTGTAATAAAAAACATATCCCTTTTATTTCTGTCCAGCATGGAGTAACGGTAGAAATTAGCAAAATGCATGGCGAGGTGAGTGCGGGATTTGACAATAGTGTTGCTGATATTGCATTGTATTACAATTCAATGTGTAAGAAAGTTGAATCCAAAAGCTATTTTTCCAAATCTAAAGGGTTTGTAGTTGGGGCGTCTTCTCGCCATATAAGAATGAAAAAGGATAAATTGTTTGAGAAATCACTTGCTCCGATTGTATATGTATCTACTAATTTGTATAGGGGGAATTTAGGATATCTTATAAGCTGGCATACGGATTATGATAGGGCAAAGGGAGAGAGTAATCTTGTTACAAAGGTTTTGAGTAACTTGCCACATAAAGTTTTATATAAGACCTACCCAGAAGATAACCGTAGATATTCTGACAAAGACCCTGTTTTGAATGATGTAAAAAATAGTAATAATATTATTTTATTTGATAAAAAAGTAGATATGAGATATTTATTATCCAAGTATAGGATAATTGTTACATCTGGTGCAACAAGTACTCTGGCTTGGCCAGTTATGTCTGGCAAGCCAGTTGTTTTTATTAATAGAAAAGAGAAGAGTCCGCTTACAGATGAAGCGTACATTTGTTTATCAAAAGGTTTGTTTATTTTTAATGATGATGAAGAAGATTTCCATAAAAATTTAAGTAAATTTTTATCTCAACCAATTAGTGATATTGAAATATTGTGGAATAAAAAAAAGGATTTTCGTAAGGATATGATTAAAAATTATTTCTCTAAATACGAAGGAATGGCTGGAAAAAGAGCTGCAAAAATAATATTAAAAGAATGTCTAACTTAGTATTGTCATGAAAAATAAAAAAGTAGTAGCTATTGTACAAGCAAGAATGGGTTCAACTCGTTTACCAAATAAGGTAATGTTGCCAGTTTCTCAAGGTAAGACAGTTATTGAGATTTTATTGTTGCGTTTAGGTCAATCTAAAGAAGTTGATAAAATTGTACTTGCAACAACCACTGATATTTGTGATAGGCCTTTAGTGGAGCATGTGAATGAATTAGGTTATGCTACATTTCAAGGGAGCGAAAATGATGTTTTGGATCGATATTATCAAGCATCAGTTATATATAATCCGGATATAGTAGTCAGAATTACTGGAGATTGCCCACTGGTAGATCCAGAAATTGTTGATATGATTATTAAAAAGTATAAGTCAGAAAATGTAGATTATATATCTAATGTGGATCCACCAACTTACCCTGATGGACTAGATGTTGAGGTGTTTTCATTTTTTGCATTAAAAACAGCATGGAAAAATGCTACAAGTTTATCTGATCGTGAGCATGTAACGCCATTTATAAGAGAGTCTGGAAAATTTAAAACTAAGAGCGTGCTTCACAGTAGAGACTATTCAAATGAAAGGTGGACTATTGATGAGGCGGATGATTATAAAGTTATTAAATCTATATTTAAATATTTTTCACCGCAGAATAACTTTAAGTGGAGTGAAGTATTGCAACTAATGAAGATAAACCCCTCTCTTTTTGACGCAAATCGACACATAATTCGTAATGATGGTAAAAATATTGGCACAGGACAAAAGCTCTACAATAGGGCGAAAAAAGTAATTCCTGGTGGCAATATGCTACTTTCCAAAAGACCTGAAATGTTTTTGCCTGAGAAGTGGCCGTCATATTTTAAAAAATCCAAAGGGTGCAAGGTGTGGGATTTAGATGGCAATGAGTATATTGACATGTCTATTATGGGTATTGGTACCAATATATTGGGTTATGGCCATCCTGAGGTTGATGAAGCAGTAATTAGGACTGTTCAGGATGGTAATATGTCAACTTTCAATTGTCCAGAGGAGGTTTATCTAGCTGAAAAATTAATTGAACTTCACCCTTGGGCGGATATGGTTCGTTTTGCTCGATCTGGTGGAGAAATAAATTCAATTTCTATTCGTATTGCTAGAGCAGCAACAGGCAAGGATAAAATTGCTATTTGCGGATATCATGGTTGGCATGATTGGTACTTATCAACTAATCTCAATAGCAATAAGAATCTTGACGGGCATCTGCTCCCAGGTTTGCAAGCAAATGGAGTTCCTAGGGGGTTAACAGGTACAACACTACCTTTTGATTACAATGATATAAATCAACTGGAAAGCCTTATAAAAGATAATCATGGTGAAATTGCAGCTATTAAGATGGAGGTCTCTAGAAATAGTGGCCCAAAGAATGAATTCTTACAAAAAGTGAGAGATCTTGCCACTGAAAATAATATCGTTCTAATTTTTGATGAGTGTACATCTGGATTTAGAGAGACATTTGGAGGGTTGCATAAAAAATATGGAGTTGAGCCTGATTTAGCTATTTTTGCCAAAGCATTGGGAAATGGGTATGCAATTTCTGCCTGTATTGGTAGTGAAGAGGTCATGCAGGCAGCTCAAAAAACATTTATTAGCTCTACATTCTGGACTGAACGCATTGGCCCAACTGCAGCATTAAAAACTCTGGAAATAATGCAAAGAGAGGAATCATGGAAAAAAATTACTCAAGTTGGTGGTGATATTTCCAAGAGTTGGAGGTTGTTAGCGGAAAAGCATGGGTTGAATATTGACACATGGGGTTTACCCTCACTCAGTGGCTATACATTTAAATCTAAAAATAACCTTATCTATAAAACTTTAATTACGCAAGAGATGTTAAAGAAGGGCTACCTTGCAGCAAATAGTGTTTACGTATGTATTGATCATAGTCAGAAAATAGTAGACAAGTATTTTGAAGCATTGGATCCAATATTTGCAATCATTAGGGATGGGGAAGATGGCATGAAAATTCATGAACTGTTAGAGGGTCCAGTTTGCCATAGTGGATTTTCTAGATTGAATTAATGAGGGTTGTATTTAGAGTTGATGCATCGACTCAAATCGGAATAGGGCATGTGATGCGTTGCTTAGTATTTGCAAAAAAAATGCAGGAAAACGGTGAAAATGTTAGTTTTATTTGCCGTAAACATAGTGGAAATTTAATAAATAAAATCCGTACACATAATTTTAATGTTTTTGAATTAGAACTTTTGGAGAATTCTAAAATTGATAATAAATTAGCGCATTCACATTGGCTAGGGGTAACACAACATCAAGATGCAAAAGAGTGTATTGATATTTTGCAATCAAAAGAGATAGATTGGTTGATCGTTGACCATTACTCGTTAGATGAAGATTGGCATAATAAATTAAATAAATATTGTAGTAGATTAATGGTAATTGATGATATTGCTGATAGAAAGTTCCAGTGCGACATACTACTTAATCAAAACTTAGGTTTTTATAAACATGACTATAAAGACAAAGTGCCAAATAGTTGCAAATTATTATTAGGCTGTTATTATGCTTTATTAAGATCAGAATTTTCAAATTTAAGAGAAAAATCACTGGAAAAAAGAAGAAACACCAAAGAAATTAAAAATATTTTAATTAGTATGGGTGGTATTGATTTTCATAATAAAACTTTTAGTATTTTGCAAAAAGCTTCTAATGATTTAAATTTTGTTATTGTTTTAGGTGGATCTTCTCCACATAATAAAATGATTAAAAAATATGCTAATAATAAAAAAAATATCAAAGTTATTATTGATGCTGATAATATGTCACAATTGATGTTTGATTCTGATTTGGCAATTGGAGCTGGAGGAGTTACATCTTGGGAAAGGTGCTGCTTGGGTTTGCCGACATTGTTATACGTCTTAGCGGAGAATCAAAGAAAAATAGCAGAGAATTTAGAGCAGCTACATGCAGTAAAAATTGTTGATAATTTAGAAGAGAACCTAAAGAATATATTAAATAATCTCTTTTTTTGGAAAAATATGTCAGAAAAATCGCAATCTATTTGTGATGGTTCTGGTGTTGAACGGGTAATAGAATGGTTGAAATAAATAAACAGAAATTAAAAAATTACGGAAAGCCCTTTATTGTTGCAGAGGTGGGAATAAATCATAATGGTGAATTAGCTAAAGCCTTAAAAATGATAGAGGTTGCAAAACAGTCAGGTGTTGACGCGGTAAAATTTCAAACCTTTAAAGCAGAAGAGTTCTGTGGCGATAAATCTCAAATGTTTACGTATCAATCACAAGGTGAGAAGGTGACAGAGTCCATGCTTAAAATGTTCAAACGTTATGAATTCGATTATAATGAATGGGCTCAAATAAAAAGAAAATGTGATAGTGAAAATATTTTGTTTCTATCAACACCACAAAATCGTTCTGATTTAGATCTATTATTGGAGTTAAAATTATCAGCTATTAAGGTTGGTTCTGATGATTTTACAAATTTGCCATTATTAGAAGATTACTCAGCAACAAAATTACCAATGATTGTTTCTTGTGGCATGTCCGATTTGTCAGAAGTTTACCAAGCTTTGGATGTTATTGGTACATTTGATGGCTATCCAACAATTTTATTACTTTGCACTTCACAATACCCCACCCCACCAGAAGACGTAAACTTATTAAAACTTAAGACATTGGAAAATACTTTTCCTGGCTTGGTTTTAGGATTTTCTGATCATACAAAAGGTAGTTTAGCTTCATCTTTAGCAGTTGGATTTGGCGCTGTTTTTTTTGAAAAACATTTTACACTAGATAATAATTTGCCAGGCCCAGACCATTGGTTTTCTGAGAATCCTGAAGGGTTGAAAGATTGGGTTGAGTCAATTCATAAATCTTACCAAATAATGGGTAATGCCTTGGTCCGCCCAACTTTAAAAGAATTAGAAATGCGAAAACTTGCAAGACGTAGCATCGTTATCTTAAGCGATATTAAACAAGGAGAAGAGCTTACTAAAGAGAATATCGGATTAAGAAGGGCAGGAGATGGGTTGGCGCCTGTTCTCATAAAGGACATACTAGGATCTTTTGCTTCACAAGATTTGGTTAAAGGGAATTTATTGGAATTAAGAAAATGTTCAATAAAATAATTCAAAGAATATTTACTAAGTTCACCACCTTTAAAGATAATCCGTATCATCCTTTGGTTTGGATAAATGGCAGTCCAAAAATAGGAAGAAATGTCATTATTTCTGGATTTTCTGAAATAAATGCCAATCATGTTAATGTCACTATTGGAAATAACTGCGACATTGCTTCATTTGTGGCTATTAATGCAGCAGATTCTCATAAGAAGTGCCTTAACTTGTCGCATGAAATAGAAAGAAAAGATATTGTAATTGGTAATAATGTTTTTATAGGGTCTCATAGTGTTGTTAAGGGCGGTGCAAATATTGGAAACTACTGCGTTATTGGGGCGGGAACAATTGTTGAGGGTATTGAGATACCAGACTATTCTTTGGTTGTCGGTAATCCAATGATTGTTAAGGAGGGTTATTATAAAAAGTGATAGCACATAATAAACCTACTCTTGGAAAGAAAGAGTCACAAGCAGTTTCAAAAGTAATTAAATCTGGCTATATTTCCCAAGGTTTAGAGGTCGAAAGATTTGAAAGTGAGTTTTGTGATTTTTTAGACTTACCGGAACAGCATGCGGTTGCTTTGTCTAGTGGAACAGCGGCATTGTTCATGGCGCTCTGGTCTTTAAATGCCAAGGGGAGGTCTATTGCAATGCCTGTTTATGTGTGTTCAGCATTGCGCAATGCTGTTGCTATGGCGCAGGCAGAAGAGTTATTAATTGATAATGCGGTAAACAGTCCTAACATTTGTTTAAGTCAATTGCAAAGAAGCAGGGCAGACATTGCCATTGTTCCACATATGTTTGGCCTTCCAAATGAGGTGCACAATATTAAAGATATAGATATTATTGAAGATTGCGCCCAATCATTGGGATCTTCGATTAATAATAAAAAAACAGGATTAATGGGTAGAGCTGGTATTTTTTCTTTTTATGCGACAAAGTTAATGACATCTGGTGGACAAGGTGGAATGTTTGTTTCAAAAAATAAGGATTTGGTTGACAGGGTAAGGGATTATCGTGATTTTGATTGCCGAAGAGATAAAAGGCATAGGTTTAATTTTCAGATGACGGATGTTCAGGCGTCTATTGGTAGGGTTCAGCTGAAGAGGTTACCTGGATTTTTAGAAAGAAGGCAAGAGATATTTATGATGTATAAAAAGTCAGGCCTAGATTTAATAGAGAGTAAAGATAATACATCTGTATATTATCGTGCCGTAATAAGAATTAACAATCCTGCAAAAGTTAAAGATAGATTGTTAAAAAAAAATATTAAAACGATAGTGCCCATTGAAGATTGGGAATTACTAGGTAGTAATTCTAAATATAAGAATGCCCATCACCTAACTCAATCAACACTATCGTTGCCAATTTATCCATCATTGTCGAATATAGATGTTATGAATATAATTAGCCAATTAAATAGAGTGATTAAATGATTTTAACAGCGCACCAGCCTGTTTATCTGCCTTGGCTAGGTTTGTTTCATAAAATTGCATCAGCAGATCTGTTTTGCTATTTTGATATTGTTCAATATCAAAGAAAAGATTACAACAATAGAAATAAAATAAAAACCAGTAATGGTGAATTATGGCTTTCTGTGCCAGTAGAATCTAAAAATCATTTAAACAAAAATGTGTCTAAAATATTGATTGTCCAAGATAATTGGGTTAAAAAACACCTTAAATCAATAGAGTTAAATTATAAAAAAGCACCATTCTATAAAGATTATTTTCCAAAATTAGAGTCTATACTGATTAATAATTCAAAAGGTTCGTTGGGGCAGCTTAATTTAAAATTATTAGAATACTTTATGGAATGTTTGAAAATTGACACACCGATAGTTAGAGCGAGTGATTATAGTTTTAACGGTGTCGGGTCTGATTTGGTGCTGGATATGTGTGTTGAATTAGGTGCGGATAGTTATATTTTTGGCAAGCAAGGTGAAAATTATGCAAATGTTAAAGCTTTTAAAGAGGTCGGAATTATGATTAACTTTCAAGACTATATCCATCCAGTCTATAAGCAAATAGGTAGAGATTTTTTACCTTATATGTCTATAATTGATTTACTATTCAATGAGGGTGGTAAGAGTTACGATATATTAATGTCAAACAATGTAGGGATGTTTCAATGAAAGGCTTTTCCGAAGAGTGGAATGAAATATATGGTAATAATTTACAACTTACATCATGGCCATGGTCGGATTTGATTTCTTTAGTTTACCGATACTGTGATAGCGTTATAAGCAGAAAGGGGGCAGTGTTTGAACTGGGCTGTGGTTCTGGCCCGAATATTCCATTTATACGATCACTTGGCATGAGTTATTATGGAGTTGAGGGTAGTAGAGCTGTAGTTGAGGGTATCCATCAAAAATTTCCTGAATTAAAAGAAAAGGTCACTACTGGTGATTTTACTAGTATTGATCAGTTTAAATCCTTGCCAAATATTGATATCATAATAGACAGGGCTGCAGTGACCCACAATGACCTGTCCAGTATTAAACGCACTCTTGAGTATGGTTACAATGCTTTAAATAGTGGCGGGTATTTTATTGGTGTTGATTGGTTTTCTACTAAGCATGATGATTTTAAAATGGGGGTGAGTGGTGGAGATAAATATACTCGAACAAATATCCGAAGTGGTCAGTTTACTGGTGTTGGGTGTGTTCATTTTTCTGATGAAAAGCATTTACGAAATATTTTTGTAAATTTTGATATTATTTCTTTAGAAGAAAAAGTTATAATAAACTATGCAACAAAAAACAAACATCAATTTTCTTCATGGAATATAGTAGCAAGAAAAAAATAGGAAGGATAGTATTAGTTATAGCAGCACATCCTGATGACGAGGTTATAGGGTGTGCTGGAGCCATTGCAAGGCATGTCGATTGTGGCGATATAGTTCATGTAATTTTTATGACAAATGGTGTTGATTCTCGTGGAATTCATTTAAATAATGAACATACCCGTAATAAATCCTCCGAAAATGCGTGTAATTTATTAGGGGTATCTTCAGTAATAAAATTCAACTTTCCTGATAATAAAATGGATGTAATTCCATTGTTAGATATAGTGAAAAAAATAGAAAGTCAAATTTTAAATATTTCTCCGACAATTGTATACACTCATCATATAGGGGATTTAAATATTGATCATCAAATTACACATAAGGCGGTTATGACAGCCTGTAGGCCTCAACCTAATTTTTGTATAAAAGAGATTTATTCATTTGAAGTCCTTTCTAGTACTGAATGGCAAACTCCAGTGGTGACACCATTTACCCCTAATGTGTTTATTGATATTTCAAAGTATTCCAAAATAAAAATAGAAGCATTAAAGGCTTATGGTGAGGAAATGAATCAGCCACCACACAGTAGAAGTATTGCTAATATAATGTGCTTGAGTTCGTTAAGAGGTAATTCCATAGGTGTTAATTATGCAGAAGCATTCACACTTATTAGAATGATTCGATAATAATATTAGGTTTTTATAGGAAAAGGTAAGATAAAATTTACACTAAAATGGCCTAAAACTGTAATACATAAGGCTGCCAAAGACAAGGTTGATAACAATAGTGTTTTTATTATTACGATTGAAATAGGTGTAATAATTTAGTAAATTTTCTTGATTATCCAACTAAAAAAAATATAAAAAATCATGAATAAAATTCTAGATCTGATAGGGAGAAATGAGTCGCTTTTTCAAAGTGATAGTTATCAATATAATGACAAATTAAATTTAACTATATCTAAATCTAATTTTTTAGTTATTGGTGGCGGCGGATCGATAGGTCAAGCTGTAGTTAAAGAAATATTTAAAAGAAATCCTATAAAACTTCATGTTGTTGATATCAGTGAAAACAGTCTTACTGAATTGGTTAGAGATATTAGAAGTTCATTTGGATATATTGAGGGTGACTTTAAAACTTATGCACTAGATATTGGCTCTATAGAGTACGATGCTTTTATTAAATTTGATGGGAAATATGATTACGTATTAAATCTTTCAGCTTTGAAACATGTTCGTAGTGAAGAGGATCCATTTACATTAATGAGAATGGTTGATGTAAATATTTTTAATACGGATAAAACAATTAAGCAGTCTATCGAACACGGTGTAACAAAATATTTTTGCGTAAGTACGGATAAAGCCACTAATCCGATTAACATGATGGGTGCAAGTAAGCGCATTATGGAAATATTTTTAATGCGTAGATCTTTGGATATTAACATATCAACAGCTAGGTTTGCTAATGTTGCCTTTAGTGATGGTTCGTTATTGCACGGCTTCAATCAAAGAATGGAAAAGAGGCAGCCAATTGCTGCACCAAATGACATTAAGCGTTATTTTATAACTCTACAAGAAAGTGGAGAGTTATGTCTTATGAGTTGTATCTTTGGCAAAAATAGGGATATATTTTTCCCAAAGATACGTAATGTGTTACGCTTAATTTCTTTCGCAGATATTGCTGTTAAGTATCTTAAAGATAAAGGGTATGAGCCTTATATTTGTAAAACAGAAGATGAGGCTAGAGAATTAATTAAAACCCTTCCAGAGCAAGGAAAGTGGCCCTGCTTATTCACAAAGAGTGATACAACTGGAGAGAAAGATTTTGAAGAGTTTTATACCAATAAAGAAACTCTTGATATGGATCTATTTGAAAATTTAGGTGTGATAAAAAATGAGCCAGAATACAGTGAAGATCAATTGAATAATTTTGAAAATGCTATTGGCCAACTTAAATCTAGTATGAGTTGGGATAAAAAATCAATTGTGAGTGAATTTTTTAAAATAATTCCTAAATTTGGATATCATGATAACGACAAGTACCTTGATAGTAAGATGTAATGTTTGAAAATATCATTAACTTTATTAAAAACACTTACCAAACTGAGAGTTTTATTCCCTTACATGAGCCAAAATTTACTGGCAATGAGAAAAAATATTTAAATGAATGTATTGAATCCACATTCGTATCATCGGTTGGCAAGTTTGTAGATGAATTTGAAGAAAAAATTGCAAACTATACTGGTGCAAGGTATGCGATCGCAACAAGCAACGGAACTTCGGCATTACATATATCATTGTTACTGGCTAATGTAGAGCGAAATGATGAAGTAATTACACAATCACTTACCTTTGTAGCTACTTGTAACGCTATTAATTATTGTGGTGCACAACCGGTATTTGTTGATGTTGATAGAGATACAATGGGATTATCACCATCTGCATTGAAAGAATTTCTTGAGAATTATACATCGGTAAAAAATCAACAATGTATAAACAGTAAAACAGGTAAGGTGATTAAAGCTTGTGTACCTATGCATACGTTTGGACATCCGTGCAGAATAGATGAAATTAAAGATATTTGTGATCAATACCACATTGTTTTAATAGAAGATGCAGCTGAGAGTTTGGGTAGTATTTATAAAAATAAACACACTGGTACATTTGGACAAATGGGTGTAATGAGTTTTAATGGTAATAAAATTATTACGGCTGGAGGTGGTGGTTGTATTATTACTAATGATGAAATTCTCGCAAAAAAAGCCAAGCATTTAACCACAACCGCCAAAGTGTCACATAAATGGAATTTTAACCATGATATGGTTGGCTATAATTATCGCATGCCAAATATAAATGCCGCCTTGTTGGTTGCGCAATTAGAGAGTCTAGACAGCTTTATAAATAATAAACGTAAATTAGCAAGCACATATAAGAAGTTTTTTAATGACATCGACTATGTATTTGTTAAAGAGCCAATAGATGGCAAGTCAAACTATTGGCTAAACTCTATCATTCTTAAAAATAAACAACAACGAGATGAATTTTTAGATGAAACTAATTCTAATAATGTTATGACTCGTCCAATTTGGACATTAATGAATGAATTACCAATGTATGAACACTCACAATGTGGTAACTTAACAAATTCAGAATGGCTGAAAGAGAGAATTGTAAATATTCCTAGCAGCGTGACAATCCCATGAAAGAGATAATTTTAATTGGGGGCGGCGGCCATTGCAAGTCAGTAATTGATGTAATTGAGCAAGAGGGGCGATTTAAAATTTCAGGCATAGTAGATAAACCAGAGCTTTTAGGTTCCGGCATCCTAGGGTATTCAGTTATTGGTAGTGATGATGATTTGAAAGTTTTGGTAAAGAGGCATCCATATGCTTTGATAACGGTTGGTCAAATTAAGTCACCATCACTTAGAATAAAATTATTTGATTTAGCTGCCAAGGCTGGATTTATACTACCCAGTGTTATTTCTCCAAATGCTTATGTGTCTAAGCATGCGTCTATCGGTAATGGCGTTGTTATCATGCATAATGCAATGGTCAATGCAAAGGCATCAATAGGAGATAATTGCATTATAAATTCGAAAGCATTAATTGAGCATGATTGCCAGATATTTAAGCACTGCCACATTTCTACAAATGCAACTATTAATGGTGGAGTTACTGTAGAATCTGGATCTTTTGTTGGTAGCGGTACAATAACTAAAGAGCTAATCACAATAAGCGAGAACAGCTTTATTAAGGCTGGAAGTTTGGCGACATGAGCGTATTTATTATTGCAGAGGCTGGCGTTAATCATAACGGGTCAGTTGATTTAGCAAAGAAGTTAATTGATGTGGCCTCTATCTCTGGAGCTGATGCTGTTAAGTTTCAAACTTTCAAAGCTGAAAATTTAGTATCGAAAAATGCACAAAAATCTGATTATCAAAAGAAAACTACTTCCATATTTGAGTCTCAGTTTGATATGCTTAAAAAGCTTGAGCTTGATATGGAAATTCATAAAGAGTTAATTACTTATTGTAAAGAAAAAGATATAATGTTTTTATCCACACCCTTTGATCACGAAAGTATTGATTTGCTTAGTGGTTTAAAAATGGAAATTTTTAAAATACCTAGTGGAGAGATTACAAACCTACCGTATTTGAGACATATTGGTTCATTAGGTAAGCGAGTTATATTATCTACAGGTATGTCGAATATTGGAGAGGTTGGAGAGGCATTGAATATCTTGACTGATGCGGGAACGGCCAAAGAAAATATCACTGTATTGCATGCAAATACAATGTATCCAACACCAATGAAAGATGTGAATCTGAATGCAATGCTAACAATGCAGAAAGAGTTTGGTGTTACTATAGGTTATAGTGATCATACATTGGGAATTGAAGTAGATATTGCGGCTGTAGCAATGGGTGCAAGTGTTATTGAGAAACACTTTACTTTGGATAAAACTATGGAGGGGCCTGATCACAAGGCGTCATTAGAGCCAAAAGAATTGAAAGCGATGGTGGATGCAATTCGAAATATTGAAAACGCTTTAGGGTCTTGTGAAAAGAGGGCTTCACCAAGCGAGAGTGATAATATAAATATTGTTAGGAAGTCGATCATTGCTAGCCAAATGATTAAAAAAGGTGATTTATTAACGAATAAAAATATTACTACTAAAAGACCAGGAAGCGGCATTAATCCAATGAAATGGGATAGTGTCATTGGAACTGTTGCTACTAGAGATTATGACACAGATGAGTTGATAGTAAAATAAGGTTAAAGAATGATGATAGGCATCCTAAAAGACATTGTTTACATAAATATGGGGTTTATGATTACTTTATGGATTTAGATTATCATTATGAGTAAAGTTTTAGATTTTTTAAGAATTGAGAAAAAAATTAATAAATAAATGAGAAAAATCTGCATTATTACTGGAACTCGTGCTGAATATGGCTTGCTTTATTGGTTAATGAAAGAGGTCGAGATGGATAATAATTTGGAATTGCAGATTGTTGCCACAGGAATGCACTTATCACCAGAATTTGGCAATACCTATCAGCAAATTGAAAAAGATGGTTTTATAATAAATAAAAAAGTAGATATGCTGCTTTCATCTGATAGTGAAATCGGTATTGCAAAATCAATGGGTTTAGGGATGATAGGTTTTGCTGATGCCTTTAATGATTTGAGTCCAGATTTGATTGTTGTGTTGGGTGATCGTTTTGAGATTTTTTCAGCGGCTAGTGTGGCAATGATTTCTAGAATTCCAGTGGCGCACCTACATGGTGGAGAGTCTACAGAGGGTGTAATAGATGAGTCAATTAGACATTCAATCACTAAAATGAGTCACCTACACTTTGCCGCTACAGAAGAATATAAAAATAGAGTAATTCAATTGGGTGAACAGTTAGATAGAGTATTTAATGTTGGCGGCTTGGGGATTGACAATATTAACAAGTTGAAGTTATTGTCCAGAGATAATTTTGAAAATACAATTGATTTTAGCTTGGGCAGGAGGAGTATCTTAGTAACCTTTCACCCAGTGACACTTGAGAGTTCCACTGCTAAAGTCCAATTTCAAGAATTATTAAACTCTATTAATAAATTAGAAAATACAAAAACAATCTTTACAAAGGCCAATAGTGATACTAATGGCAAGATTATAAATAGTATGATTGATGATTATATTGCTATTAACGATAATGCAATTGCTTTTGTTTCAATGGGGCAGCTTAATTATCTGAGCGCTTTACAGTATGTAGATGTTGTTGTTGGTAATAGTTCAAGTGGACTACTTGAGGCGCCAAGTTTTAATATTGCAACTATTGACATAGGAGATAGACAAAAAGGACGTATTAAGGCTAATAGCGTTATAAGCTGTAAACCTATAGAGGAGAGTATTGACAATGCATTTAGAAAAACATTCTCCAAAGATTTCCAAAAAATAGTTGATAATACACAGAATCCTTATGGAAATGGCGGCGCTAGTAAGGCTGTTGTGGATATAATTAAAAACTATGATTTAAGTGGAATTCTTAAAAAGAATTTCTATGATTTATAGGCTGTTGATAGTGCTCCAAATTTTTGAAATAAATAAATAAATAAATGACAGTTAGAATAATTGCAAAATTAGATGTAAAGCCACCTTATGTGGTTAAGCCGCTTCACTTTGAAGGGCTTAGAAAAATTGGCAACCCTTCGGAATTAGCGAAGAGATATTATGATCAAGGAGCTGATGAGTTGTTTTATATTGATATAGTCTCCTCCTTGTATCGGCGTGAAATATTATTTAATGAAATCGAGAAAGTCGCAAATAAGTTATTTATTCCGTTTGCTGCTGGAGGTGGCGTTAAGAGTATTGATGATTTTTCTAAAATGTTCCATATGGGGGCGGATAAGGTTATTATTAATACATATGCGATTCAGGAAAATCCAAACATTATTGATCAGGCGGTAAAAATCTTTGGAAGTCAGGCGGTTGTGGTTAATATAGAGGCAAAAAGATGGAAAGGTTACTGGGAATGCTATACTGATTGTGGTCGCATTCAAAGTCAAAAAGATGTATCAGACTGGGTGAGTGAGGTGGAGCAACGAGGAGCGGGAGAGATTTTATTACAATCTGTAGATATGGATGGTAGACGTAAAGGTTTTGACATTGAGCTGGCATCAAAAATTGTGGATTTGGTAAATATCCCTGTCGTTGTGTCTAGTGGCGCAGGCTCTTTAGAGGATATTAAAACATTAGTTGAAGTAGCAAAGCCTAGCGGCGTAGCAATAGCAAGTTTATTGCATTATAAGCAAATAACTATTTTAGAGATTAAAGAACACCTAAATAATGATATGTTGGTGTCATAGTGGGTGATGTAATTGGAATCGTAAACTATGGTATTGCTGGCAATATTCATAGTGTTAAGAAGGCTATTGATCAGGCCGGCGGTAAGACATTGGTTATCAATAAACCATCAGATTTTAACTTGGTTGATAAACTTGTAATTCCTGGTGTAGGTAGTTTTAAAGATGCTATGCAAGAGTTAGAAAATGATAATTTTATTGAATTAATACAAGAATTTGACAGGCCGATATTGGGCATATGTCTTGGTATGCAAATACTTTCGACTATTGGCTTTGAATGTGGCACAACAAAAGGTCTCGATTTAATTCAAGCAGAAGTAAAGCCAATTGTAGCAAATGATGTTATTCCTCATATGGGATTTAATACTATTGATGTAATCAACACAAATAAAATATTGTATGACTTAGGATGCGAAGAGTTTTACTTTATGCATTCATATTCAGTAGTGAACTTTCATGATGTAAGTTCAACAACAACATATGGTGGGCATCAATTTGTTTCATCAATAAATAACAATAATATATATGGTGTGCAGTTTCATCCTGAAAAAAGTAGAGAAGCAGGAATAAAATTGTTTAAAAATTTTATTAATTTAGAAAACGCATGATGATTGAGTATAAAGATACACAAAAAATATATAATTTGCCTACAGACGTTAAGTATTGTGTGGAATGCACAATATCAAATCAACGACCAAGGATTACATTTGATGAGCAAGGTGTCTGCTCTGCTTGTAATTATTCTAAAATTAAGAAACTAAAGATTGATTGGGAGTGTAGAGATAAAGAGTTAAAGAAATTATGCAATAAGTATAGAAAAGACGATGGCTCTTACGATGTTATAGTTCCATCAAGTGGAGGAAAGGATAGTGCTTATGTTGCATATCAACTAAAGTATAAGTACAAAATGAACCCACTGACAGTCACCTGGTCTCCCCATATTTGGACACAAGATGGTTTTGATAACTTTCAACAACATATACATATAGGAGGCTTTGACAATATTTTAGGCACTCCAAATGGCCATGTGCATAGAAAACTTACTAAAATTTCTTTTGAAGTTCTAGGAGATCCTTTTCAGCCATTTATTTATGGGCAAACCCACTATCCGATGCAAATGGCATTAAAGCATGATGTAGCTTTAATAATGTATGGAGAAAATGGTGAGGTTGAGTATGGTGGGAATATGAAAAACGCATACAAGTCGAATAGGGATTGGAAAATTGACCATAAAGAGCATTATTTTTCAGGTCTTGCTCCAGAAGATCTTGTTAAATACGGCGTTAGCTCTGAAGATATAATACCATATATGCCACCTAAAACAGAAGAGCTAGAAGAGTTAGGTTTAGATATTCATTTCTTTGGATATTATAAACAATGGGCGCCGCAAGATCTGTATTATCATGCAGTAGAGTACACTGGATTTAAGCCAAGACATGCTAGAAATGAAGGGACGTATTCTAAATACGCATCCTTTGATGATCAAATTGATGGCTTTCATTATTATTTATCATATATAAAATTTGGAATTGCAAGAGCTACATCAGATACCGCTCATGAAATCAGAGATGGCCACATTACCAGAAAAGAAGGGATCAGCTTAGTAAAAAGATTTGATGGAGAGTTCCCAATGGAATATTTTAAAGTTTTTTTAGAATATTGTGATATTACAGAAGAGAAATTTTACGAAATTATTGATAGTTGGAGATCGCCACACTTATGGAATAAAATCGATGATAAATGGGAGTTGAAGCATCCTATATGGAAATAGTCCATGAATAATATTAACAATATACTAGTCAATAAAGAAGCTAAAATTTTAGATGTTATTAAAATTATAGAGCTTGGAGTAATGCAAATTGCTTTAGTGGTTGATAGTGATAGGAAGCTGCTTGGAACTATAAATGATGGCGATATAAGAAGAGCGTTAATAAGCAACATATCTTTAAATGACACGATAGAAAATATATATTTTAAAACGCCCGCAGTGGCCAATGTTAATGATTCAAAAGAGACAATTTTAAACATATGTAAAAGTAAAAAAATTCATCAAATACCTGTAATTGATAATGACAATAAAATTATAGGACTAGAGGTGCTAGATGAGCTTATCGGTAGTTCCATAAAATCCAATAAAGTTATTCTTATGGTGGGGGGCTTGGGCACAAGACTTAGGCCGCTTACAGAAAATACGCCAAAACCCATGCTCCTTGTAGGTGGTAAGCCAATTTTACAAACAATAGTGGAAAAATTTGCAAGCTATGGATTTATAAATATAATTATGTGTATTGGGTATAAGTCTAATATTATTCAAGATTTCTTTGAAGATGGAAGTAAATTTAATGTAAATATAGAATATGTGCTTGAAGATAAAAGAATGGGAACCGCTGGAGCTTTAAGTTTGCTGTCAAGTGAGCAAATACCAGAAGAATCATTTTTTGTAATGAATGGGGATTTACTGACAAATGTAAATTTTGAGCATCTATTGGAGTTCCATACTCAGAACAATGCAAAATCTACCATGTGTGTAAGGGAGTATGATTTTCAAGTGCCTTATGGTGTGGTAAATATGGAAAATGGAAAAATACAAGCGATAGAAGAAAAGCCAATAAATAAGTTTTTTGTAAATGCTGGGATATACATGCTAGAATCAAGCTGTCTTGAATTTATTCCGAATAATGAGTTTTATGATATGCCAACATTATTTGAAAAATTAATAGAAGAAAACAAAGATATAATCTCCTTCCCACTTAGGGAGTATTGGCTAGATATTGGCAGAATAGATGAGTATGAAAAAGCAAATCGAGAATATGACCAGATTTTTTAGTGTATAAAAATAAAACTTTTTTAGCTATCATTCCTGCTCGTAGTGGCAGCAAAAGATTACCAGGAAAAAATACATTAGATTTAAATGGGAAGCCTCTTATTGTATGGACAATTGAGGCGGCATTAAAGTCTAAGTATATTGATAAGGTTTTTGTTTCGACAGATGATCAAGGTATTGCAGATATTTCGGAAAAATATGGTGCAAATGTACCATTTCTCAGGCCTGACATACTTGCAACTGATGAGTCTAATACGATCAGCACAGTTTTGTATTTACTAAATGAATTGGATGAGTGTAATGAAAAATATAGCCATATTATCTTGCTTCAGCCGACTTCGCCGTTGCGAACTACTAAAGATATTGATAATTCAATAGAATTATTGCAAGATAGTGACAGTGATGCAGTTGTTAGTGTATGCGAAGCGGAGCATAGTCCGTTGTGGTGTAATAAAATACCAAAAGATGGAGATCTGTCTAATTTTTTAGATGAGTCAGTTTTAAATAAACGTAGTCAAGATTTAGACACATACTATAGATTAAATGGCTCCATATACTTGTGCAATATAAAGAGGCTACTAAAGGAGAAAACTTTTCTCTTAAAAAGTGATTGTATTGCATACAAGATGAAGCAAGAACGGTCTATAGATATTGATAATAAATTAGATTTATTACAGGCTGAAGCTCAGATGAAGTATTCACAAGGTTTTAAAAAATGAAAAAAATAGGTATCTTTATTGCTAGTGAGCAAAAAGGTTTTTTTATAGCGGTAGCATATCAATTGGAAAAAAAATATAGCCTTACTGTAACTATATTTGCAAGAGATAGGCATGTTGTTGATTTAGCTAAAAAGATATTGCCAGAAGATAGCCGGGTTAAAATTATTAACCTTTCTATATTGCCAAATAGGGTGAAATCTGAACTGGCTGTTAAAGAATCGAATCGAATTGAAAATAGCTATGATGTTAAATTATCTATGTTACTGTCATCAGATCGAGCTTTAGGTCAGGGTTATTTGAGTAATGTGCAAAAAATACCAGATATTAAGCGTGCATCTTGGTCGTATGAAAGAAAGATTATAAGTGTTGTAGAAGATTTTATTCAAAAAGAGGATATTTTAAAGGGTTTAGATATTGTTCTTCAGTTGTATCCAAATAAGGTTGTAACAAAGATATGTAACAAAAATAATATAAATTTTTTCTCTTTTACCTATATAAAATTTGCTGACAGAATGTTTTGGTCTGATGATGACTTTCTAACCGGAAGCTCCTATATCAAAAAACTTCAGAAAAATCTTAAAAGCACTAAAGACAAGCCGATTGTAGATTATTGTATTGATAAACCTGGGGATGAATTAAATAAATCAGCTAAATATTCATACAAATTAGCAGCTAAAACTGCTTTTGAAATAATACTAAACGATTCAAAAAAGCTTATAAGAGGGAGTAACAATAAGCATTCATACCATTACTTAGGCTGGCTTCCAAGCGTATTTAGGAGGGTGTCCAATTATAATTATGTGAAAAATAATTCTGCAACTTTAAATGATCTAAGATCTTATAAAGTTGTTTTTTTTACCTTGCACTTAGAGCCAGAAGTTGCTTTGCAAAGTTTTTCGCCTGAATTTAGTAATTCTATGGAGGCAATTATTTGGATCTCTAAATCATTACCTGCAGGTTTTATTCTTGTTGTTAAGGAGCAGGTTGCCTCTTATGCAGTTAGATCTAGATGGTATTACAAGCAGTTAATGAAAATTCCGAATGTAGTGTTATCTCACCCAGATGTGCATAGTTGGGACTGGATAAAATCATCTAGTATTGTGGCTACAATTACAGGTACCGTTGGACAAGAGGCAATCCACCTTGAAAGGCCAGTTATTTCTTTTGGCAAGCATCAAATAATAAACCATTTACCCACTGTTTATTATGTTTCAAATTATATGGAGACCGCTCTAGCAGTAGATGCAATCATTGGTAATGGAATAACTAAGAAATTATATATAAAATCAAAAAGTGCATTTTCAAACGCCCAATTTGATTCATCTATTAATATAGAAAATTTCAAAAATACCTATAGGTCGAATAAATTTGAAGATACAATGGCAATAGAGGCAATAGAAAACCTTATTGGCGAATATCCTGAAATACTTTAAAAGGTTTCTTTGTTTTAAATTTAAATAATGGAGTAAGTTATATTTTGAAAGCGGTAATTTTAGCAGGTGGTCTGGGTACACGTTTAAGTGAAGAGACAAATATAAAGCCTAAACCAATGGTTGAAATTGGCGGGAAGCCAATTTTGTGGCATATTATGAAAATGTACTCTACGCATGGCATTAATGATTTTATAATTTGTTGTGGATATAAAGGCTATGTTATCAAGGAGTATTTTGCTAATTATTTTCTTCATCAGTCAGATGTAACCTTTTGTATGAAAGATAATACTATGAAAGTGCATGAAAAAAGAGCAGAGCCATGGACTGTTACCTTGGTTGACACAGGTGACGACTCAATGACTGGTGGAAGATTGAGCATGGTTGGAGAATACGTAAAGAATGAAGAAGCATTTTGTTTCACTTACGGAGATGGTGTGTCAGATGTTAATATTTCAGAGTTGATATCATTTCATAAAAAGCATGGAAAAGATGCAACGCTTACTGCTGCATACCCGCCAGGAAGATTTGGTGCATTGGATATACAAGAAAATCAAATTATGCAGTTCACAGAAAAACCTAAAGGTGACGGTGCTTTAATTAATGGTGGCTTCTTTGTACTTTCTCCTAAGGTCTTGGGGCGAATTTCTGGTGATTATTGTACTTGGGAACAGGATCCGTTAAAAGGCTTGGCGGAGGACGGTGATTTAATGGCATTTATACATGAAGGTTTCTGGCAGCCTATGGATACACTAAGGGATAAAGTGTATCTACAAGAGTTATGGGACAAAGGTAACGCTCCATGGAAAACTTGGTAATTAACAGTGATTGATGAATTTTTTTGGAAAGGTAAACGTGTATTTTTAACAGGGCATACAGGCTTTAAAGGTAGCTGGCTTTCTTTGTGGCTGGTTTCATTAGGTGTAGAGGTGAAGGGGTATTCTCTCAATCCTTCAACATCACCTTCATTATTTGATGAGGCAAAAATTGACTCAATCATTGAATCTCAAATAGGCGATATTAGGGATCAAGATACACTTTACGAGAGCATGACAAGTTTTAATCCCGATATTTTAATTCATATGGCCGCTCAGCCATTGGTTAGGTATTCTTATGATGCACCCATTGAAACTTATGAGGTAAATGTTCTTGGTACAGTTAAGGTGTTGGAGGTGGCAAGAAGTTGTTCTGCTTTAAAAGCTATTGTTAATATTACCACTGATAAGTGTTATGAAAATGATGGTCGATCTGAGGGCTATAAAGAATCTGACCCTATGGGTGGGTATGACCCTTATAGTAGCAGTAAGGGTTGTGCTGAATTGGTTACCTCGTCTTATAGGCGGTCTTTTTTACAAGATCAAGGTGTAGATCTTTCCTCGGTAAGAGCTGGAAACGTGATTGGTGGAGGTGATTGGGCCGAAGATAGGTTGATCCCAGATATCTTAAGATCGTTTGAAAAAGGAGAGCCTGTTGTTATTCGCAACCCTAATGCCACAAGACCTTGGCAGCATGTTCTTGAGCCGTTATCTGGCTACCTGATTTTAGCTCAGAAAATGTACAACAATACAAATAAGTATGCCGAAGGTTGGAACTTTGGGCCAAATAAAAATGATGTTAAGCCAGTTGATTGGATCTTAGAAAAAATGATATCAAAATGGCCTAATTCTAGCTGGAAGCTTGATAAAGATTATAGCCCTCATGAGGCATGTTTTTTACAGTTGGATATTTTAAAGGCCAAATCTAAGCTTGGATGGAATCCCATTTGGGAATTAAGCTTTACATTAGAAAAAATTATTAATTGGCATAGATCTTGGCTTAATGGGGAAGATATGCAGGCTGTATGCTTAATAGAAATTGAAGAATATTCGAAAGATATGAATAATGAAAACCGCTGAAGAATTAAGATTAGAAATCGCAGGGCTTGTGCAAGAGTTTGCAGATCTAAAATATAAAGAAAAAATATTTAAACCAGGTAGAAGCGTTGTGCCACCATCTGGTAAGGTAATGGGCGCAACTGAATTAAAATATATGGTGGATGCATCGTTAGATGGATGGCTAACGACTGGGCGATTTAATAGAAAGTTTGAAAAAGATCTTTCAGAATTTATAGGTATTAAGCATTTAATTACCGTTAATTCTGGCTCATCTGCTAATTTAGTTGCCTTTGCCACGCTAACATCGCCAAAATTAGGCGATAGAGCTATTAAAAAAGGCGATGAAGTGATTGGTGTTGCTGCAGGTTTTCCGACAACCGTTAATCCGATTGTGCAATTTGGCGCCATCCCTGTATTTGTTGATGTTGATCTAAAAACGCACAATGTAAATGCTGATTTAATTGAAGCGGCAATATCACCAAAAACCAAAGCTATTATGCTTGCTCATACTTTGGGCAATCCATACAATTTAGAGAAAGTTAAGACACTATGTGATAAATACAACCTTTGGTTGGTTGAAGATTGTTGTGATGCCTTAGGTGCAAAATACAATGACCAGCATGTAGGTACGTTTGGTGATATTGCCACTTGTAGTTTTTACCCGGCACACCATATTACAATGGGAGAGGGTGGCGCCGTCTTTACAAATAATTCAGAATTAATAACAATTGCTGAGTCGTTTAGAGACTGGGGTAGAGATTGCTACTGTGATCCAGGCTGCGATAATACTTGTGAAAAACGCTTTGAGCAGCAATTAGGTAGTTTGCCAAAAGGATACGATCATAAGTATACTTATTCACACCTTGGTTACAATCTAAAAATTAGTGACATGCAAGCAGCGTGTGGTTTGGCACAATTAAAACGTTTGCCAGAATTTATCAAAAAACGTAATGAAAACTTTGCCTATCTTAAAAGAAAATTAGGCGGCTTAACTGAATTTATTGATTTACCAGAGGCAACACTAAATTCAACTCCGTCATGGTTCGGATTTCCTATTACTTTAAAAGAAAGTATTAATAGGGTTGAGTTCACTCAGTATTTAGACAGTCACAAAATTGGCACACGATTACTATTTGCGGGGAATTTAACCAAGCAACCTTATTTTCAGGATATTGAATATAGGGTTGCGGGTGATCTAGCTAATACAGATGTAACAATGAATAAAACCTTGTGGTTGGGTATTTATCCAGCATTAGGAGAGAGGCAGTTAGATTTTATTTCCGAAACAATGGAGTGTTTTTTGACAAATAAGAAAATAACCATTACTACAGATTTATGAAGACACAAAAATACAGAGTAGCAATTTTAGGGTCTGGCAATATAGGGACAGATTTACTAATTAAAATACAAAGATCTAGTAATTTAGAGTGTGTTGCGTTTATTGGTAGAAGT
>Ga0257124_1000671_pt1 | contig 34039 bp, 36 predicted proteins | sample SI106_150metaG_FD_190154 | JGI IMG/M metagenome (GOLD analysis project Ga0257124, IMG submission 190154) | Marine microbial communities from Saanich Inlet, British Columbia, Canada - SI106_150 | ecosystem: Environmental > Aquatic > Marine > Inlet | place: Canada: British Columbia | collected...
GAACGAAATGGAGAAAGTGCCTTTTACCCCCCCTTTATTAACTTTTGAAAAAAATTAAATTTTCATTCCTTATTTTAAAAATCTCTCTGCAAATCATTAATTTGTTAAAAAAATGATTACATATAACAGGTTCGTGTGTGCGAAGTCATATCTTAACGTTGTAGTATAATATTATCAGAGATTACTACATAAGTGAAGATATGATTTGAGTGGAGCGACTTTAATTTGACTTAAAATTATTTAAAAAACAGATAAACATTACTTTACCTGTTTTTTAATAGATGTTTCGCGTAACCGCACACACAGTGTTGTGTGATGTAGGTAGTATTTTATTATTTTTTCATTGTTGTTATATTGTTGCTAATATGACATTAATGACAAATACTAGCGGTATAGTAATCCATCCAAGTTTATTTGCAAGTTTAGCTTTTTCTGGATATTTTTTTCTAAGTCCATAGTACATTATAAGATTAACATTTACTAATGGACCAACAATTCCAAGGATAATAGTGAGAATTTTTTCTTTAGTTGATAATAGCTCATTTGACGTGTTACCTTTTTGTATTTTTTTGTTTAATAGCACAACATAAATAATGGTAACTATAGTCGATGTGAATACAATTATTTGAAATATTTCCATAGGGTTTTGATAAATTATATTATTTAAATAAAAATTTGTTATATTCGACCAAAGAAATAGTAGAAAAAATAATAAAATAATAACTATTTCATATAACTGTCCACGGTATGCGAAGTTGCGTAGCTCACGTGCTGGTATAATTATCTCAGAAACCAGCTAAGTGAGCAAGTAATTTGCACGAAACCCTAGCCTTTTGGGCTAGGGTGTAGTCGCATACTGGGTGTTATGTGCTGTAATAAAAGTCGATTTTAATTTTGGTCATTTACTTTTTTAAATGCATGATTACATTGTCCATCGCTTAGTTTTTCAGCCTCTTCTATCCATTTATCTCCATCTTCTATTACGTATATATCAGTTAAGTCAACTCTTGAATTTTTTTCAATTATTGCTTCGAGAAGCTTTTGACTCATTGTGCCTGAACCACATGCACAGTAACTATCTAAAGAGGGAATTTGTTTAATAAACTCTATAATTTGATTTTCAGTTACTCCTTGCATGGGTCTAATATAATTATTTTTATCATCATACCTTATCTTGTCATGAACAAAAGCTTCTTTTACTTCTCCTGATAAACCTAATTCATTTGCAGTATCAATAAGTTTGTTCATTGTTATTGCTTCTCCATGTGCAGAGTCAATAAAGGATTCTTTTTCTTCTTTGTGTCGATCTTCCATAGCTTCAAATGAAGCTTGGTCAAATTTTTCTTTCATAATTTTTTCATTAAGTAATTAATAATATTTAATTAAATTATAGTACAAAGTATATTGTTTGTCTAAAAATATAAATTGCCAAAGTTATCTAAAAAATACAAATCGACCTTTTATTATTGCATATAACGTTCGCGTGTATCTGAAGTTTCGCAAAAATTCCTTTGAAAATCTAATTGTTTTTTGCGAAATTTGAGAGAGACTGATTTGACATTCCTTTTGAATCTAATTGCGTCAAATCTGCCGAACCAGATATACGCTGTTGTACGATGTAATGAAAAATTCTTATTTCGCCAATAGGCGAAATTTAATCAGGGCAATTTTATTTTATATCTTCATTTTTAATACTTGGAAAATTATCAGTTAGAAATTTGTTAATTTCGGGAAAGTTAGTTTTGAGATAATCTGGCACGGTTGTTTTCAGTCGGACCGCTTCAGTAAAAAATTCATCGTATTTTTGTTTTTTCTCGGCATAAGATTTTGCGTAGTCAGTTATTGGCTGCATTCCATCAACAAGCTCTCGCCACTCCGCTCGCATGTCAGCATCCATTAAGTAATCATAAACATGGTGAGCGATTTCATGGGCTATAGTTCCCAGTTTATGATATCTCATCTTTTGTTCTGCCGAGATGTCAGCCAAATAATCTAATTTTTCAGGTTGTTCACCATGAAAACTATAAAAATTAATCGGTGTTGAAATAAATTTTTTACTGAAATTCGGATCAGTATTCCATTTAACAAAAGATTCGGCACGGAATTTTCTTTCTTTTACTTCTGGCATATGCGCTTCCCATTCCTTGTAAACATCAAGGGGGAGCCAGTAATCAGTGCCATTAATCTGAATGTTTACTGTGTCAGGTTCATATTTTATCTTGGAAACTAAACACTTTTGCAGTAATTCCGTGCCGAATGCATGATAGATAAATTCTTTTGCGTCAGGGATATCTGTATCATTCTCAAAACCGACAAAATCAACTTCATTGTCTTGATTTTCTTCTACCGCTTCATCATAACTTCGTGCTTTAAGAACTGCCTCCAAAAGCGCATGTACTTTTATTTGTTCGTCTTCCTCGTTAGTTATCAAATCTTCATAATTAAAATTTGATCGTTTTAAAAGAGCGATGATTTTTTCGTCTCTATATCCTCTAGCGAAGGCAGTGGCTTGATCAAAGAGTTCAATGGAGACATTTGGTAAAACCTCACTCTCAAATCTCTCACGATTATCACCGATTGTATTTATTAAGGCTATTGTGTCAGAATCAAATCCGGTATATTCACTATAATTTTCTTGCACATATTCTGAAAGAAGTTCAATCCTATCTTTTCCTTCAGGATGCGATTGTCTAATTTTTTTAGATTCAAAATTTTCCATAAGTAGATAAATAAAAAATAAAATTGCCCTGATTAATTTGCCCGATAGGGCAAATAGAATTTTTCAATATTTCGTCTAACGTTTCAGCGTATGCGATGTTTTTGCGACCAACGGGAGCAAAAATATGGGAGAGGGGCGAGCCGAGCCCCGAACCGCATACGCTGTGTTGTGCGAGGGTGAGCGTAACGGAGTGGAGCGAAAGCGCAGCGCCCCCTTGAGTTCTCTTTTGTGAAAAAAATCTAATTCAATTTTGGCACTTTTTATTTCGTTGACTGTTATAGCCCAACCGAATCAGCTCCATACTCTGCCTGTGCTTGCGTGAATCCGTCATATTTCAACTGCTCAATTAAACTGCCACGAGAAAAAGCTGAATATTCCATATATGCTTGAGCCTTTTTAGCAGCTTGCTCGTTCCAATCAGCGCCAGAATTATCTGCGCCATAAACAGCATCAGCGTGTGAAAATTGTTCGTACTCTAATTGCTCAATCAGCCCAGTATAAGAGAAAGCAGAATATCCTAGATAAGACTTTGCCTTTGCAACTGCATTTTTTTGGCTAACTGTTACACTAGGTACTGGCGCTGTTGTTGTTTCTTCTGGAATCTCGGTTGGAATTTCAGCTTTTTCGGGCGTAGGAATTGTTTCTGTTTTTTCTTCGTTAGCGACTTGTTCGTTGGTTTCAGTTTGTGGTTGTTCTTCGTTCACTTGTTCAGTTGTAACTGTTTCATTGACCACATCTTCATTTTGAGTAGCCTGTTGTTCTTCTTTTTGTGGTTCAGCTTGTTGTGTAGTAGAAACATTGGAAGTATCAATAGTCGCTCCAAAAATTATGAATCCGATAATGATAACAACAATTTTCATACCTTTTGAAAGATGAAACTTCCATTTTTGATCTACCAACTTTGTAACAGGCGGAAGAAGAACAGCCGCCATTACCAACATGACTAATCCTGGTATTGGCTCTGAAAAAACAGAAACAATTCCGGTTAAAGCAAAAAGAACTCCGAATATCCAGCTCAGTATTAAGCCTACGGAGATTTTTTTGCTTGGTGTTGTTTGCTCGCTCATAGTTTTAAAATTAGTTAATAAAAAGTGCCAAAATTTTCCTTGTTTTTATTTTTTCACAAAAGAGAATTTCGCACAACACCGTATTTGTGCACCTGTTGACATTTTACCTAGTTTCAGCCAAAGTGTAAATACCTTACTATTAATCACAAGTCATTATGAAAAGCGATTTTGAAAGGTCTGAAGAGCCTAATAAATTATCAAAAAAGAATCAATTAATACCACGAACTCATCCTTTAGCGAGATTAGCACAGGAGCTTATAATTCGAGGCTTTAGTAGGCGGACTATAAAAGCTTATCTTAGTCACAATCAGAAATTTTTAGATTTTATCAAAAAATCTGCCAGGGAAATTAATAATCAAGACATTAAAGATTATCTTTTGTCTTTAAAAATAAAAGGCTATACAAACACTTCTTTAAATAATGTTATTTCAGCTTTAAAGTTTTATTATCAGCAGGTGCTCAAACGGCGGCTGTTTTTTAATATAGTTCGTCCAAAAAGAGAAAAACATTTGCCACAAATTTTGTCTAAACAGAAAATAAAAAGTATTATTACAGCCGCCGCAAACTTAAAGCATCAATGCATTCTTAGCTTATTGTATGGTTCTGGTTTGAGAGTTTCAGAAGTGGTTACTTTAAAAATAGCTGAGATAGACTTGGATGAGAAGTCTGTGTTTATTCATAAAGCCAAAGGGAATAAAGATCGTTATACTTTGCTAAGTAAATTTAGTCTTGATTTGATTAAAAAATATTTAATAGATTTACCAGAGGAGCAGAAATATCTATTTGCAGGAGCAAAAGATAAAACACATTTACATCAGAGGAGTGTGCAAAAAATATTTGAACATGCTTGTCAAAAAACAGGCGTTAAAATTAATGTTAGCTGTCATAGTTTGAGACATAGTTTCGCTACTCATTTATTAGAAAATGGAGTGAGTATTCGGTATATTCAAAAATTATTAGGTCACCAAAGTATTAAGACTACGGAAATTTATCTAAAAGTAGCACGAGATTTTTGGCAAGATTTAGAAAGCCCATTGGATTAGGCTTATTTAAAAAATTGATTTTTTCTTCTGAATTAAGCTGAAAATTATCCAAAGATTCTGTAATCAGAGTGTGATCTGATTTTTTAGCTAATGGGTCAAAGATTATTTTTTGATTAGAGAAGCTTTGTAAAAATTCATGATAATTATGATTATAAATTAGCCAGCAATGATTCGGTAAATTATTAGCTAAGCTTTCTTTGTGAATTATTTGCGTTGGCCAGATGTCTATTTGTTTTACTTTTTTTATTTTCCCCATTTGTAGGGGATCGATTGTTTCAATTTGTTCTATTTTATTTTCCCAAATATTGAAACGAGAAATAATTTCGTTTTGGTAAATATCTACTAAGCTACCTTTGATACTAAAAGTATTATCTGACCAAGCTTGTTCACTTCTTTCTAGTCCTAAAGATGTTAAATCTTCTGGTAATTGATTTAGATTTATTTTTTGTCCGAGTTCTAAAGAAATTTTATTATCTTTTAAAGCTTGCCAATTAGCAATGGGTGTTTCTAGATTATTTATGGTAGTCAAAATAACAGCATGCTTATTTTGATAAATAGCTTGCAAGATTTGAATGCTCGGCTCTTCATTGTTTGGCCAAACTATTATTTCTTGTTGTAAATCAAAATATTTTTGCCAGTTTTGTAGTAAATCGGCGTGGTTTTTTATTTCTTTATTGTTTTCTAAGCACCACAAAGTCACCCCTTTGTTGTTTTTGAGGGGGGTATTTAAAATTGCTAAAGTTTGATGAGCGGTATCAGGCTGTGATACTACATTATAAGTTTTCCACATTTGACAAACTATTTTGCTTATGATAATTTGGTGTCCCAAGGTATTGGAAAACGCTTCTGATCTTAGCACAAATTTATAGTTTTGGCGAGACACACAGACTTGTTGTTTAGCGGGCTATCTGTCTGCATCTTAATATTATCGACAGCCCTCCTTGTTGATTGATAGATGGATGCAAACAGGCAGGTAGCCCATTGAATAGCAAGTTTTTTGTTTGCTCTAGACAATTTTAAGTATTTATGTTATATTACTATATTAACAGATCTTTTAAACAAGCAAAGAGAGGAGTGATATCATGCAGCATTTTTGCAAAGGAGCAATAAAAATATGTAGGAAAATGTTAAGTGATCCCACTTTTTTACTTTTTCTAATATTCTTGCTCTTAATTTTGTCTGGTTGTTCAGAACGAATAGTATCGCAATCAACCGGCGGTATTCATCCGTTTATATTTGACGAAGTTGGCGTAAAAGTAATTTTTGATCTAGAGTCTGATTCTGATCAGACGATCACGGTTATTAACCGTAATTCTACTAGGCCTATCGGCGTTGTTATTGACGGCACTGACCATGATGTGCCGATTGTGTTTGAGGATTACTTCATCGATGAACGTGATGAATCTTTTGTGTTCCCAGAAGAATACCTAGAAGAAGGTCAGGAGTTTTATATTAATATTTTGGTATATAATTCTGATTTTTCTGGCTACATTGGCTGGGCGATCAATCACCTTCCTAATAGCTGGCAAGACTGGCTGGATGAAGAATTTGGTCAAAATTGGTTACATGACCGTGAACAGTACTTTGTAATACTATGAAACCCACTCTTGCTGTTGTGGGCCCCGTTTCATTAAAATCACTTCGGTGATTGAAACGGGGTTTTTATTTGCTTAAAATAGGGCAAAATAGTACAATAAGACCATGAAAAAAATTAAGATTGAGAACAGAAAAGGACAAAAAATCGCTGTTATAGTAGAAGAGAATAAGCAAAACAAAGGATTAGCATTTGTAATGCATGGTCTAGGTGGGTTTAAAGAACAAGCTCATATAGAGACGATGGCTCAAAGTTTTAAAGATGTGAGCTGCACCATTGTTCGTTTTGACACTACGAATACTTTAGGGGAAAGTGATGGGGATTACGCTGATGCGACAGTGACAAATTATTATCAAGATTTAGAAGATGTGATAGTTTGGGCAAAACAACAAGATTGGTACAGTGAGTCTTTTTATTTGACTGGGCATAGTTTAGGAGCCGGGTGCGTAGCTTCATATGCTGAGAATTATCCAAGTGAAGTTAAGGCTTTGGCTCTGATTTCTTCAGTTGTATCTGGAGTATTAAGTTTAGAAGTGCATCCAAAAGAACAATTAGATGAGTGGAAAAACACAGGCTGGTACACGTCGATGAGTCATTCTAAGCCTGGTGTAGAGAAAAATTTGAAATGGTCACACATGGAAGATAGATTGCAATATGATTTGTTAGAAAAAATTAATCAATTAACAATGCCTGTTTTATTAGCTGTTGGTGAAAATGATACTAGTACACCACTAAAGCATCAGCAGATTTTATTGGAAGCTTTGCCAGGACAAAAAGAACTACAGATTATAAAAAATGCGCCACATACTTTTCGTGAACCAGGACATATAGCAGAATTAAAAAATATTTTAGATAATTGGCTTAAAAAATTAATTTAAAATTATATGTGACAAAGAAAATTTATGTCATTAGGTTTAGTATTTGTAATAGTTGGTACATTGTGGCTATTACAGGAAGCAGGGTTTATTAGTGGAGGATTTTGGGGATATCTTATTCCTGTTTTAGTTATTTTGATGGGATTAGATATGATGCAGCGTAATTCGTCAAAATTAGATTGTTGGTTTGGTATGTGTCATCCTCATGGTAAATCACAAAAACATAAATCAGATCACAAAGTTGTTGATGAACAATAATGTTTGTTTTACATCAAAATAAACAAGATAAATTAGTAGAGAAAAAGTCTAAGTTTTTAGGCTTTTCTTTTTCTGTTACAAGCAAAATTGAGATTAAAGAAAAATTGGAGCAATTAAAAAAAGAATACAAAGATGCTCGTCATGTTGTCTGGGCTTACCGTTTTCAAGAAAATGGAGTGTTAAGAGAAAAATACACAGATGATAAAGAGCCTTCAGGGTCAGCGGGTTCTGCTATTTTATTTTTATTACAAAAAAAAGAAGCAATGAATTGCCTAGTCGTTGTGATTAGATATTTTGGTGGAATTAAATTAGGAAAAGGTGGTTTGGCCCGAGCTTATACAAAATCTGCAAATTTAGTTTTAGAAAATAATCTGCAAAAATCAGAAAATGGAAGTTAAACAATTCAAAATTGGTCAGAATATCTACGATATTAAGCTAAAACGTCGTAAATATGCAAAATATATTCGTCTGTCTATGGAGCCAGATGGTTCTTTGGTGTTAACAGCAGCTAAAACCTATCCACTTTTTTTGATCAGAAGATTTTTAGCTAGTCGTCAAAAATGGATTTTGAAACATTTAGATGACGTGAAATTACGACCAAGTATTTTTGCTACCAAACACAGTATTGCAGAAATAAATAAATACAAAAAACAAACTCGGCAATTAGTAACTGAACGTTTAGAGTATTTTAATCAATTTTATAATTTAAAATACAATCGGATAGCAATTCGTAATCAAAAGAGTCGCTGGGGTTCTTGTTCGGCTAAAAAGAATCTTAATTTTAATTACAGACTTTGTTTATTGGCGCCGGAATTGTCCGATTGTGTTATTGTCCATGAATTATGTCATCTCAAAGAAATGAATCATTCAGTTAGATTTTGGAAATTAGTTTCACAGACGATTCCAAATTATAAAATTTTAGAGAAAAGGCTAAAAGATATTTAAATAAAAAAGGGCGGCACATAAGTGTCCGCCCAAAATCCAGGGTGAGGGGGTGGCTGTTAGCGTTTTGGTATTATATCGGCTTTCTGCAGGAAGAGTGGAGTCTCGTCGGTTTCTTTGATCTTGAAGGCGATCAGCCACAAGATATCGTCGAGATTCTTGGCCTCATTGACCTCTTCATCATCCATGCTAATGTCCCAGGTTTCTTCCAGGACATTGATGGTTTCGAATTTGCCGATTGAGTCGGTGCCAAGATCATCAAGGCTCAAGCCATCGCCGAAGACAAAGTCTTGAATACGAGTGTCTCCTTCGGGCATGTCGATGTTGTCCAATAGGGCTGTCTTGAATTTTTCAAGGGTTTGGGGAGCTGGTTGAAAGTTTGGCATCTCTGTTACCTCTTTACTGGTTTAAACTAGTGGTGAAAAGATCGCATGTGATATGTTTGTACCTAAATTTTGATGAATTGTCAAGATTTACTTATATGCTTAGATTCTGTTAAAATAACTAAAGACTATTTATAAAAATATATTATGGCAGAAGAAAAATATGTCCGTCCAAGTTGGGATGAATATTTCATGCAAATAGCAGAAACCGTAGCACAAAGAGCCACTTGTGATCGTGGTCGCTCTGGCTGTGTAGTTGCTCGTGATAAGCAAATTTTAGTTACTGGCTACGTTGGTTCACCACGTGGCATTGCTCATTGTGATGAAATTGGTCATTTGATGAAAACTGTTACCCATGAAGATGGTCACCAAAGCCAACATTGCTTGCGGACAGTGCATGCCGAGCAAAATGCTATTTGTCAGGCAGCTCGTTTAGGAATTAGCTTAGATGCCGCTACTTTGTATTGTCGAATGACTCCATGTCGGGCCTGTGCCATGATGATTATAAATTGTGGTATCAAAAAAGTTTTCTGTCAAAAAAAATATCATGCCGGATCAGAAAGTGAAGAAATGTTTAAAGAAGCAAAATTAGAGTTAGAGTATTTTGATGAGGAAGTAGAACAGTATAAAAATCAATAAAAATGAGTTCGAATATTATCAAACAAATATTTTGGCAAGATTCACCATTTCCAGAATTATACGAAGAGCATATATCTACTCCATTGTGTGAAGATTTAATTAAAAAGAATGAAAAGGTTGGTTTAATTATTATTCATCATTTGCACGAAGCTGGATTATCATTTATCAGATCTTTAGCAGAGAAATATAAAATACATAAAATTATTGGCATACCTTATTCAAGCATTGATACAGTTACGAATGACCTGAAGGTGGATTTTGACGTGGTTGTTCCTGAAAAATTATCAGATATATCAAGTTTAGTTAAACAAGCTGTTTTAGATGCCAAGACAAATGTTATTATAGAAGAAATAGGTGCTTACACTGCAGATGTTGCAGATTTTTTGGATAAACAAGCAAATGTTTTGGGAATAGTAGAAGATACACACCAGGGTCATTGGAGGTGGCAAAAGGTGAATTTGAAGAGATTGCCTGTTTTATCAGTAGCTCAGTCCAAAATTAAAAGAATTGAAGATAATTTTGTAGCTAAATCTATTATCGATGGGTATAAATATTTTTTAAAAAGAAATAATTTTTTAGTATTATCAAAACAAAAAGTTTTAGTAGTCGGATTTGGGAATATAGGCAAGCAAGTGGCTAAGTATTTGAAACCACTGGTAAAAGATTTGGCAGTTTTTGATAAAGATCCTATCAAGTTATTGAAGGCTAGTGTTGATTATAAAGTAGTTAAAAATTTTTCAGATTTTGATGCCATCATAGGAGTAACAGGTAATCCAGATCATGCTATTGGTCAGAATGAACTTAAGCATATATCTAGTCACACATTTTTGGTGTCAGGTAGTTCAAAGAGGGTGGAATTTGATTTATCAGATTTTACTCAATTATCTAATAACATCAAGAAATATGGTGATTATGATGAATATAAATTTGATAATAAGACAATAATTGTTGTTAATGCCGGTGAGCCTATTAATTTTCGTTATTCTGTCGTACCTTCTAAAATGTTGGATTTGGTCTATGGTGGATTAACTTATTGTATTAATAAATTAGGTAATGGTTTTGATCAGCCAGGACTACATAATTTGAACGATCAAGAAGAGCACGAGATAGTTTCAAGGTATAATAAAATTTATAAAACTATTTAATATATATGGAAACACAAGATAAGTTAGATCTAACTGTTGGCGCTTGTATAGTTTTTGATGACAAGGTTCTTTTAATGTTGCATACAAAGTTAGATAAGTGGCTTTTTCCTGGAGGACATATTGAGCTAAATGAGTCTCCAGATAAGGCTATAGTAAGAGAAGTAAAAGAAGAAACCGGTTTAGATTTAAAATTATTACAATATAGCGATATAGAAGTTGAAAGAGGTCAAGATGAGTTGGAAAAGTTGGCCATTCCATTTCATGCTAATGTACACAATGTTGGAGATCATGATCATTATTGTTTATATTATTTAGCTACAGTCAAAGATGATGATTTTATAAGAAATAATGAAAGTAAAGATATTAAGTGGCTTACTAGAGAAGAGGTGCTAGTTTTGGATAATGTACCAAATAGTGTTAGGAGCATGGCTGTAAAGGCTTTTGATTTGTTAAAAAAATAATTTAAAAAATGTCTGAAAAAATAATTTTAGGGTTTACTGGCCTCATCTCTTGTGGTAAAGGGACCGCTGCTAAGCATTTTAAAGAAAAATATAATGCTGAGACTTTTCGTTTTTCAACAATGTTGCGAGATGTGCTAGATAGATTATATTTGAAGCATTCACGTGATAATATGTCAGGAATTTCTACAGTTCTGCGTGAATTTTTTGGACAAGATTTAATGGCCAAAGTAATGGCTAAAGATGTAGACAGTTCTAAATCTCAATTAATTATAGTTGATGGAATCAGGAGAATGGACGATGTGAAATATTTGCGTAAATTACCAAATTTTAAATTGGCTTCTATCGAAGCTGATATGAAAATTCGTTACGAACGATTAATCAGTCGTAGTGAAAATCCAGATGATAAAACAAAAACTTGGGAAGAATTTGAAGCTGATCACAAACTAGAAACAGAGTTAACTATTTTAGATACCATGAAAGCAGCTGATATTATTATAAATAATAATAGTAGTTTAGAAGACTTTAAAAAACAATTAGATAAATTAGTAAAATAAAATTTATGTCTATAGACTCACTTAAACATACAGTCAAAGAATTAGATAACGGCGGCATGGTAATGGTGCTGGATACTGGAGCAGTGATTGGTCCAGAATCAGAGGCCATGATCCAAGCTTTACATTCTCGTTCCACTGGTGGTGTTAAACATCACTTAGAAATTTTAGCTAAAAAAGGGTCAGAAGATTTTATGGCTAATTTTTATGTTGGTTATGGTCATAAGTCCATCGGCGATTGCGGAACCATTACATTATTTATTGAAGGTATCTCAATGTTGGTCGCTAAGGCTATTCAAGATTGGCCTTTGTATAGCGGGCAAGAAGCTTCAACTAGATATGTAGATTTTTCTCAACAAGTCTTTATCGATCCGGTTGGCAGTAAAGAATCAAATGAAATTTTAGAAAATTGGCGTAAGTTTTATTTAGATGCCATGGAGCCAGTCAAGCAACATCTGAAAGAGCAATTTTCTATGCAAGAAGGAGAGAAAGAAATAATCTACGAGAAAGCGATTGCAGCTCGTGCTTTTGACATATTACGCGGATATTTACCGGCTGGGGCGTCTACTAACATTGCTTGGCATAGTAATATGAGACAAGTGGCTGACAAAATGGCCTTGCTTCGTCATCATCCTTTGGAAGAAGTCAGGGAAGTGGTTGAAAAATTAAAAGAAGCTTTACAGGAAGTTTATCCAAGTTCTTTTAGTCATGAGCTTTTTGAAACTACAGAAAATTATAATAAAGAATGGATGCAAGGTGATTATTATTTTACTCATGAAAATTTTCCTGAAACAAAATTATTACATAATAGTGTTAATACAGAGCTATTAAATAAATACAAGCATATTTTAGAAACTCGTCCATTTAAAACCGAGCTACCAAAATTCATTGCAGAATGTGGTACAGTACAATTTGGCTTTATGCTAGACTTTGGATCGTTTCGTGATATTCAAAGACATCGAGCAGTTACTCAACGTATGCCGTTATTGACTACTGAGCATGGTTTAGAACAATTTTATCTAGATGCTTTACCAGAAGAATGGCGTACCAAAGCACAAGGGCTGATTAAAACTCAAGAAGAACAAATAAAAAATTTGAATATTAGTCCAGTCGAAGCACAATATTACACAGCCATGGGTTATAATTTACCAAATAGAATAACTGGTGACTTATCAGCCTTGGTTTATTTGGTAGAGCTTAGAGCTACTCGTTTTGTACATCCAACTTTACAGAAACGAGCTACTGAAATGGCACAGATTTTAGAAAAAGAATTCGGACAATTTGGTTTGAAATTGCATTTAGACAAAGATCCCGGTCGTTTTGATGTAAAAAGAGGTGAGCATGATATTGTAATGAAGTAATGATTAGTTTAATTGCTGTCATTGATAGAAATAGAGCCTTGGCTAAAGATGGAAAATTATTAGTTAATTTATCTGAAGATTTACAGCGTTTTAAAAAGATAACTTCTGGACACCCCGTAATCATGGGCAGGAAAACTTATTTAGCTATTAACAAAGCTTTGCCTGACAGAATAAATATTGTCTTATCTAAAGATCCAGAATTCCAAGCTAAAGATTGTGAAGTTTTTAATAATTTAGATGAAGCCTTAAAATTTGCTAGAGATAAAGATGATGAAATATTTTTTATCGGTGGTGGAGAAATTTATAAACAAGTATTACCGCTTGCTGATAAACTATATTTAACAATCATCGATGCAGAATATGAAGCTGATACTTGGTTTCCAGATTATTTTGAATTTAATAAAATAATCAAAGAAGAAATTTGCGAGATAGACGATTTAAAATATAAATTTGTAGAACTAACAAAATAAAATATGGATTTTAAAAAATATCAAGAAGAATCTCAAAAAACAGTTTTACATAAAGAATGGGATTTCGCTTTACCTTATTTTGTTTTAGGTTTAAATGGTGAAGCCGGAGAAGTAGCAGAAAAAATAAAAAAAGTATTGAGAGATAATAATGGCGTTGTTTCTGATGAAAAGAAAGCTGAGATAGAAAAAGAATTGGGAGATGTTTTGTGGTATTTATCACAAACAGCAACAGAGCTTGGTTTAGATCTGAGTGAAGTAGCAGCCAAGAATTTGGAGAAACTTTTTTCTAGACAAGCCAGAAATAAAATCACTGGAGATGGAGATAATCGATAAATTAAAAATTGTTCAATAAAATATAAGAGAGGAGAAGATTATGAGTACAGCTAAAGGCGGTAGTATTGTTTTTTTCTCAGGAGGAATGTTTTCTGGTAAAACAGAAGCATTGTTTCGGGAATTAAATCGCTACAAAGTTAGATACAAAGTTGTCTTGTTTAAACCATTGAAAGATAAGCGGTATTCTCAAGATAAGGCAGCCTCACACAATGGCTTAACTTTTGATTCTCAGAACATCGCATCAGTGAAGGATGCAGATAATTGGCTGGAAGCTAATCAAGTTGATGTCATTGGCATTGATGAGGCTCAGTTTCTAGATACTACAGAAATGTCATTGGTTGAGTTTGCTGAGAAATGGGCCAACAAAGGCAAGGCCGTATTTGTGGCGGCTTTAGATAGGGATTTCGAAGGAAAACCATTTACTGGCATTCCAGAATTTTGGGTAGCATCTGATAAAGGTAAGAAATTCAATGCTATTTGCACTCAATGTGGTGAAGACGCTTCATTCAGTCACCGCACAGTTGATAGTGATGACAAGATTTTGGTTGGTGGTGCAGATGCATATGAGGCCTTATGTCGAGCTTGTTATCTGAAGATTGCGAACAAGTAACATTTGACCGGGAAATGAGTTTTCCCGGTCTTTTTTTATTGCTCTAATTATGTTATATTTTAGCTATGAAATCAGGAAAATTTATTGTTTTTGATGGAGTGGATGGTTCAGGAAAAACCACCCAATTAAAATTATTTAAAGAAAAATTAGAAAAAGATGGTCACCAAGTAGAGATTGCGGACTTTCCCCAATATGGTAAGAAGTCAGCTGCTTTAGTTGAAGAGTATTTAAATGGCGCCTATGGTTCACCAAAAGAAGTTGGTGCTTATCGGGCATCTATTTTTTATGCTTGTGATCGTTATGCAGCTTCTAAAAGAATCTCTCAATGGTTAGCTGAAGGTAAGATAGTGTTGAGTAATAGATATGTTAGCTCAAACATGATTCATCAAAGTGGCAAAATCAAAGACACAGCAGAGAGGGAAAAATTTTTAAAATGGTTAGAAAATTTAGAGTTTGAAATTTTTAATATACCAAAACCAGATATTATTTTATTCTTATATTTGGATCCAGCAGTGGCTCAAAAATTAGCCTTACAAGAGCATAAGCATGGTGGTCAGCAAGATATTCATGAGCAAGATTTAGATCACATGAAAGATTCTATTGAAGCGGCAGAGTATGTAGCTAAAAAATACAATTGGTTAAAAATTAATTGCTTAGGTGGTGATGGGAATATTGCTTCCAGAGAAGATATTCAAAAAAAAGTTGTAGAGATTTTAGAAAAACATATTTAGTTATGCAGAAATTTGAAACAATCATTGGACTGGAAATACATTTGCAGTTAAAAACTAAAAGCAAGATGTTTTGTAGTTGTTCCAATGATGGAGAAAATCAAAAGCAAAATACTACTGTGTGCCCAATTTGCTTAGGTCATCCCGGAACATTGCCCACTGTAAATGAAGCAGCGGTAAAATTTGGGATGAAAATGGCCCTAGCTTTAAATTGTAAAATAAATCAATATTCAAAATTTGATCGCAAAAATTATTTTTATCCAGATCTACCAAAAGGTTATCAGATTTCTCAATTTGATGAGCCGCTAGCCGAAGATGGACACCTGATTATAGAGACAGATGGCAAGCAACATCGTTTTGGTATCGAGAGATTGCATCTGGAAGAAGACGCTGGAAAAAATATTCACAAAGATGGACAAACTTTAGTAGATTTTAATAGAGCAGGTACACCGCTAGCTGAAATCGTGACGGATCCAGATTTTAGAAGCCCTGCTGAGACAAAATCTTTTTTACAGGACCTAAGATTAATTGCTAGATATTTGGATGTATCTGATGCTGATATGGAAAAAGGACATTTGCGAGTGGATGCTAATATTTCTTTACGACCAAAAGGGGACACTGAGCTTTATCATAAAACAGAGGTAAAAAATTTAAATTCTTTTAAGGCTGTTGAAAAAGCTTTGCTGTTTGAAGAAAAACGTCAAAAAGAATTATGGCAAGCCGATACACCACCACAATTTACAGCTACTCGTGGCTGGGATGAGGCCAAACAAGAGACAGTTGAACAACGAACTAAAGAAGGCTTTAGTGATTATCGTTTTTTTCCGGAGCCAGATTTATTGCCATTAAAAATTAGTGATGAGCTGCTAGAAAGTATAAAAAGCTCATTACCAGAATTACCACACGCTAAACAAGCTCGCTTAGCCACAGAATATGGCTTAACAGAGAAAGACGCTAAAGTTTTGGTAGCTCAAAAAAATTGGGCAAATTTTTATGAACAAACATTGTCTGATTTACGGGCTTGGGTCTATAAGGCTGAAGGTGAAAATAAAAATGCTGAACAATCTTGGGAAAAAAATAAAGACAAACTAGCTAAGCTTGCCTATAATTGGTTGTCTAGCGAATTATTTGGTTTATTGGGTAGTAATTTTAATTTCTCTAGATTAAAAATAACTCCAGAAAACATGGCTGAGTTATTAAGCTTGGTTTATAAGAAAAAAATAAATTCTTCAGCAGCGACCACTATTTTAGCTCAAATGTTTAAGACAGGAGAGGACCCTTCAGATATTGCTGAGAGGCTAGATTTAGCCCAAATAGACGATGTTAGTACCTTGAGTGATATTGTGATTAAGATACTGATGATGTATCCAAAACAAGTAGAAGAGTTAAAATCTGGTAAAGAGGCTTTATTAAAGTTTTTTGTTGGTAAAGTGATGGCAGAAAGCAAGGGTAAGGCCAATCCTAAAAAAGTAGAGGAAATTATCAAAGAAAAAATATAAATAAAAAACTGCCTTAGTGCGGTTTTTTATTTGGCTAAAAATTTTGTAATTAATTTTGAGGCTTGATCAATGTCTTTATTCCAGAGTATTTCAAAGCCTTGTTTTTCCATTCGTCTAAACCAAGTCATTTGTCGCTTGGCATAATGGCGTGTATTTTTTTTGATTAATTCTATTGCTTCTTCTAGGGATGATTGGTTTTCTAAATATTGAATAATCTCTTGATAACCAATTCCACTTAGTGCGGGCATATTTTTATCTGGGTATTTTTGATAAATATTTTTCACTTCATCTACTAAGCCTTTGCCTATCATTTGATCAACGCGTTTATTAATTTTGGCATACAATTTTTCTGTATCTTGTTTTAAACCAAAAATTAAATAATCATATGGACAGTCACTAGATTTTTGAGCATCTTTAAAATTTTCTTTATGAGCAATAGCGTATTCTAAGGCACGAGCTACATGAACTTTGTTTTGTAAATTAATTTTTTTAGCGCCATCCGGATCTTGTTTTACTAATTTAGTCACTAATTGTTTTAAGTCTAGTTTATTTAGTTTAGCTCTTAGCTTTTTATCAGTAGCTGGCAGTTCGTAATTTTGTAAGATAGAGGAGAGGTATAATCCGGTGCCACCGACTAGCATTGCTAGTTTCTTATTTTTAAATATTTTCTTAATAAGCTTAAAAGCACTTTGTTGCCAGTCATGTAAGCTAAAATTTTGATCAGGATTTACAATATCAATAGCATAATGTTTAATGCCTTGTTTTTCAGCTTTGGTGATTTTATTACTGCCAATGTCTAATGATTTATATATCTGACGAGAGTCAGCAGAAATGATCTCAGAATCAAATTTTTTGCCTAATCTTACAGCAAAATCAGACTTTCCAGAAGCCGTAGGGCCTAGTATGATTATTAGTTTGCCTTGTTTATTTATTGACATCTTTTGTATTATATGGTATAGATTATAAATTGTAAACCCCTAATAGGCTGAGGAGGGCCTAATAGGGTCATGGCTCATTCAATAAAAATCATAAAAATAAGGAGGACGTCATGGGTACGTCTGCAAAAAAAGCAACAGTGTTGATTATAGATGATGAGCAAAGTATCGTCGATGTCTATAAAGAAACACTTAAGAGGGCAGGTTTTAATGTGCGTGTCTTATTAGTAGACATGAGTAATTCTAATAGCGCACTTGACATTATAGCTGATCTTGTAAGAACACACGGTATTAGTTGTGTTATCACAGACTACAACATGCCCGGCATTAACGGTATCCAAATTATTGAAATGTTGCGTAAGCTAGAAGAGAAAGAGGGTCTTCCTATGGGGATGGTACTGTCTACCGGAGAGCCAAGCGCTGAATTGATACTTAATTGCATTAAGTACAAGGTGCATTTTTTGGTCAAGCCAGTAAGCATTGCTACGTTGCAGAAAGTGGTTCGTCAGGCGATCAGCTAGCGACTCCTTAAAAGCTGAAAAAATGTAAAAGGATCATGTCATCATGATCCTTTTTTCTTTTTATTTTATTTTTGCTTGAACACCCCAAGAATCAGCTTGTGTAATTGTGACTTGAATAAATTCTCCAATTTTAAGCGGATCTTTAGTAATAATACAAACAGCTACATAGTTTGATAGTTTGCCAATATTCTTGTAGCCGGATTCTGTTTCTTTGACAACATCAATTAAGGCTTCTTGATTTGTGTTTACTAATCTTTGATTATACTCTTTGGCATTAAGACCAATTTGATCGTTAATAATATTGAAACGATCTTTTTTTGTTTGCCTATCTATATCATCAGGGTATAGTTTAGCAGCAGTTGTGCCGATACGTTCTGAATATTGAGAAGTAAAAGATAGATTAAATTTTAAGTCTTCTACTAATTTTTTGCTAGCTTGAAAATCAGTTTCAGTTTCTCCAGAAAAACCAACTATCATATCAGTAGAGATTCCAATAGCGGGTTGTGCTTTTCTAATTTTATTTATTAATTCTGAAAACTGGGCAATAGAATAGTGTCTATTCATTTTCTCGAGTATTTTATCAGAGCCAGATTGAACAGGTAAATGTAGGTAAGGGCTAATATTTTTTCCTTCTTTCATTACGTCTATTAATTCATCAGACATATCATATGGATGTGAGGTTAGATATTTTAGCCAAAAATGATCGCCTAGTTCATCTATTTTTTTTAATAATTTTGGGAAAGCAATCTCTTCTTCGCCTAATTTTTTTTTGTCTAGGCCATAGCTATTTACATTTTGGCCTAGTAAAATTATTTCTTTGTAGTTATTTTTTAACAAGTTTTTTATTTCAGCTATGATTTGTTTGCTAGGTCGAGAAGTTTCGCGACCACGAGTATGAGGAACAGCGCAATAGCTGCAAAATTTATTACAGCCGGTCATGATAGGCACATAAGCGCGATAATCGGAATAATAGCTTGGTTTAATATCAAAAAAACTTGGTAAAGCTAGTTTTTGCTCAGGGGCTGCTTTTTTTAAATCTTCGGCTAAGCTATCTAGATTTTTGATATCTAAAAAAATATCAAATTTATCTTTTAGCTTTTCTTGATCATGTTTTAAAACGCATCCGGACAATAATGTAATTAACGGTCGTTTTTCTTTGATAATTTGCCAATTACGGATTTTACCGTAGATGCGATCTACAGCTGTTTGTTTGACTGAACAAGCGACAATGCCAATCAAATCAGCCTGATCCTCTTGTTCTGTTTCCTGGTATCCAAGCTGCTTAAGAGCAGTGGCTAGTCTTTCGGCGTCAGATAGATTCATCTGACAGCCAAATATAATTAAGTGAAATTTTTTAGTATTCATAACTTGAAATAGCTTAGCAATAATAGCTAAAAAAATCAATCATAAAACCGCCCTGAGCAAAGTCGAAGGGCGGTTCAGATATTTAGTGTCTATTTGAAGTGCTTGGTTCTTCTCCAATTAGGCCTCTTCTTTCTTGAATTTCTCGGCGGATAACTGGTAGTTCTATAGTTTCGGCTTCTATCCTATCTAATTCGGCTTGGTTTGAGGTGTTACGGACTCTTTCTTTAATTCTTAATTCTTGTTTTTCGTTTAGATTACGGATTTTTACTTTTAATTCACTGGAGGCACTTTGTTCTAGTCTATTTAGCATTTCTATTTTAGTTGATTCACCATTTTGTCCAGTTTCAAAATGTTTTTTTAAGAATGAATTTTTTTCATCGTCTTCCAGATTTTTGAATTTTTTTTCTAAATTATTAATGTTTTCGTTTTTAATATTTTGAATGCGGTACCGCAAGTCAGCTGAAATATTAGTCTTATCTAAGTGATTTATTAGTTGAACTTTTTTGATTTCATCAAGATTAATATCTTTGATATATTGCTCCAACTTTTCTTTATCAGTGGTGTTTAAGTTTTTTAATTTTTCACTTAATCTATTTTGTGTATTAACTATGACTGCTTGAATTTTGGCCTGTGCTTCAACTGGCAATGATTCATTAAGTTCTTCGAGAGTAGACATGATTTGTAGATTTCCAAAGCGCCCACCATCTTCATTTTTTGCGGCAGCTTCTAAACGAGCCTCTAGATTATCTTTGTGATTTTTATACCAACTTTCCACTCTTTCTTTACGAATAGCTGTAACTTTTTCTTTGACTTGTTCTGGTAATTTTTCCGTTAAGTCTCTTAGAAGTTGTTGGTGTTTTAAATTTTGGGTGTCTATTTTTTCTAAGGCAGTAGCCTTTTGGTCTTCTGGTAATTTTTGGATTCTTTTTTCAGCTGTAGCCATTCTTTTGTTATATTTCGCTAGAGCTTTATTAAAAAATCCTTCATTGCCATCTGCGTCTGTTTCAATTGCTTTTTTGGCAGCCAATAATTCTAGATTAGCTCTTTTGACTTCTAGATCTGCTTTTTTGCTTGCATCAAAAGTAAAAAATGTTTTAGTGCTTAGTTTAAATTTATTCCATAGATATCCGGATTCGCCAGGTATTTTGACTTCATCTTCACTTAGGCCTAATTTTTCTGCTGTGATTTGATCAACAAAAACTGAGCTTGAAGATAAGGACATTGGATCTTCCATTTCAGCAGAAATTTCTGCTTGTGCTGAAAAGGACAATAGTCCAAAACAGAGCGCTAAGCTTAAAATTTTAAAAACCTTCATATGTTTTTATTAATAATCAAATAAAACCGGCAAATTAATTACCGATTTTATTATAACATTATTTTAATTTTTACAACACTTGGTTGTCGTGCGAATTTGATTCTATTATCCCAGAGGGTGTTATGCGAATAAATTGAGCGTTTTTTTGTAGTTCAGTGATATTCATCGCATTAGCATAACTCATACCAGAGCGTAAGCCACCAATGTATCGGCTAATCACATTTTTGACTGGACCTCGGTATGGCACACGAGCTTCTACACCTTCGGGAGTGACTTGATCTATTTTTTCTTTAGCATTTGGACGAGACAAAGCAGCTGTTAATGAAGCCATGCCACGGTTTATTTTATATTGTTGACCATTATGAGATAAAACTGGACCAGGAGTTTCTTCGGTACCAGAAAATTGCCCGCCCATCATTACAGAATCTGCACCAGCAGCTAGTGCTTTTACTAAATCAGCTGGAATTTTGACACCGCTATCAGCAATTAATGGCACGCCATATTTTTTACAAACAGGGGCAGTATTAAATATTGCAGTTAGATTTGGTACACCGAATCCAGTGGTGATGCGAGTAGTGCAAGTGGATCCGCCACCAATGCCAACCTTGATTGAATCTGCGCCAGCTTCAATTAAGTCTTTGGCGGCTTGGCCGGTAGCAATGTTACCAGCAATAAGCTCTACTGTTGGGTATAATTTTTTTAATTTTTTGATCATTTCAATAGCATGGTCGGAATGACCATGAGCAATATCGACTACTAAAACATCTACTTCAGCTTTGACTAGCGCCTCAGCTCTTTCTAAGGCATCTGGTCCAACGCCGACAGCAGCGCCGACTAATAAGCGTCCTTTATTATCACGACTGACAGCGACGCTATTGTAGCCTTTGATGATGTCAGTAGCTGTAATTAATCCTTTGATCTGAAAAGCTTGATCAACGATGGGAAGTTTTTCAACTTTATTTTGAGTTAAAATTTCCTTGGCTTCTTCGATTTTTATTCCGGGCGGAGCAGTGATTAATTTATTTTTTGGTGTCATCATATCTTTAACTAGGGCAGAGTCACTTTGAGCAAACATCATATCACGGCTAGTTAAAATTCCAAGTAATTCTTTACCATCTTCACTAATTAAAAAACTTTGGAAATTAAATTCTGCTATCTTTTCTTTTACTTGTTTGAGGGTAGCTTCAGGAGAAATAGTAATTGGATGTTCAATCACCACGTTTTGTTTACGTTTTACTTTTTTTACTTCATTGACCTGATATTCTATGCTACAAAAACGATGGATTAGGCCAATGCTTCCTAAACGAGCCATAGCAATAGCCATCTGACTTTCCGCCACTGTGTCCATGTTAGCTGGTATTAGTGGAGTTTTGAGAGTTATGTTTTTAGATAAGCGAGTTGTGACATCGACATCTTGACGAGAACGAATACGAGACTTTTGGGGCACCAAAAGAACATCATCATATGTTAAGGCTGTTCGGATTTCCATAATTTACTTTATCAATTCTAAACTTCTTTTTGCGACATCCTCCTTAATTTTATCGATAAATTTTTGTTTGCTAATAGTTACTAAGTCTTGTTGGCCACGGACACGCACCATTAAATCTGCAGAATTCATTTCTTTATCACCAATTACCAAAACATAAGGTATTTTTTCTTGAGTGGCTTTACGGATTTTATTGCCAACTGTTTCATCAAGATAATCAACTTCGACTCGAATTTCTTGATTAGTAAATTCTTCAGCTAGTTTTTGACAATGCTCTATGTGTGAGTCACCAACAGAGATAATTTTTATTTGAACAGGGGATAGCCACAATGGAAATGCGCCAGCATAATGTTCGATCAATAAACCAATGAATCTTTCAAAAGAGCCAAATAAAGCGCGGTGTAGCATGTATGGTCTTTCTTTTTCGCCTTTGTCATTGATAAAGTTCATGTCAAACCTTTCTGGCAAGTTAAAATCAAATTGTAAAGTTGAACATTGCCATTCACGGCCCAGTGCATCTTTTATTTTATAATCTAATTTTGGTCCATAAAATGCTGCTTCACCTTCTTCTGTGACGTAGTCCAGCTTTTCTTCTTGGGCCACTTCTTCCAAAACTTTTTGAGTAAAGTCCCAACCTTCATCATCGCCAGCATATTTTTCTTTATTATTTGGATCACGTAAAGATAAATAAATTTTATAATCTTTAAAACCAAATTCTTTAAAAATAAAGGTAATAAAACGAGAAACACGTTTTAACTCTTCTTTAACTTGGTCTTTGGTACAAATAATATGGGCGTCATCTTGAGTAAATCCACGGACACGAGTTAGACCAGATAATTCTCCAGATTTTTCATAGCGATAAACTGTACCACATTCAGCCCAACGAATCGGTAAATCACGGTAGCTTTTTGGTTTAGCATTATAAGTTACTACATGAAATGGACAGTTCATTGGTTTGAGCAAATATTCCTCCTTGTTTTTGATTTCTGCTCCTTGTTCGGCAGAGCTTAAACTTTGTCCAATTTCTAGTGGTGGATACATGCTTTCATTATAAAATCCCCAATGCCCGGATGTTTCCCATAGATTACGGCTGCCGATGTGTGGAGTACGAACAAGCTTATAGCCAGCTTTGAGGTGTTCGCGATGCCAAAATTCTTCCATGACGTGCCATAAGATAGCGCCGTTTGGTTGCCACATGACAAGACCTAAACCGACCATTGGGTCGATCAAAAATAATTCTTGTTCTTTACCAATTTTACGATGATCACGTTTTTTAGCTTCTTCTAGCATAGCAAGGTGATTTTCTAGCTCTTCTTTAGTTTCAAAAGCAACGCCATAAACACGCGTAAGCATTTCTCTTTTTTCATCACCCCGCCAATAAGCACCAGCGATATGAGTGAGAGCAAAAGCATTTGGATTTATTTCAGAGCTGTCAGCTACGTGTGGTCCACGACATAAGTCACTAAAATCATTTGATGAATAAAAACTTAATTCTTCATCAACTGGTAAATCTTCTATTAATTCAACTTTAAAATTTTGATTTTCGGCTTTGGCTGCTTTGATTGAATCATCTCGAGAGACAACTGTTTTTTTGAATTCAACTTTTTGCTGAATTATTTTTTTCATTTCTTTTTGCAGTTTTGGCAAATCAGTATCAGAAAGCTTATCCGGCAACAAAAAATCATAATAGAATCCATTTTCTATTACTGGGCCAACTCCAAGTTTAGCATCAGGAAATTTTTTTAAAATTGCCATGGCTAAAACGTGAGCCAAAGAGTGACGCTTACTAAACATTTTATCTTCTTTTTCCATATTTTTACATTAAAAAAACCAAGACTAGTTAGTCTTGGGGTCCACAATTTGTAGACGGTTCCACCCAAACATTTTACTTAATTTATTTAATTGACCAATAAGCTTAGTCTTTTGGGATACTCAGAGAGAGTAGAACGGTTGGTAGCCATTCCAATTACTTATTTAGCTTATTTAGTATAGCCTATATATCAAAAAAGTCAAAAAAATAGGCCCCGTCGTGGTAAACGGGGCATAGAGAGATCAGCTAGTAGACATACTCCATCAGAGGGGCTTCATAAATCATTTGATTTTCCCTTCTGTTGTCGTTGGTCCTTCGGAGCATCAAGCTAGCAGCAATCAAGAACATCCAGCTAAATTGGACATTGATGGCTATGTCTAGCATGGACACATATGGAGTTGTGTATCCAAGTATGGCATATATGGACCATACGGTGAATGCGAGTGAACTAACGATCATCAGCCAATTCCAATCACGGAATTTAAATTTGGTTAAACTGATAACAAGCGTTGTTGTAGCAAAATTGGCAGTAAATAGCCAAATGATAAAAGTTACAAAGACAATAATTGTGTCCAGCATAATAAATCTCCTTTTGTATAGTAAGAACCTTTGAATATATTAGTATAGCATGTTTAATGAATTTTGTCAATGTATAAAAACATCCCGCTAGGCGGGATGTTTAAGTAGCTTTATTCTATTATAATATGATCTTTAAATTTTGGAACTTTTTTGACCCAGAAAGGGAAGAAGTCAACTTCCGCTTTATCTATCTTGAATTGCGATAAATAATCATTTATTCCTTCTTCAGTTTGTCCGACTAGTTGATCTTTGTCTAAGTCAAACATATGTTGATTAGAGCTGACGTTAGCTGATAGGTCAACTTCAATTACTGCTTGCTGACGATCAGGATAAATTTCTATAATTTCATAAACAAAAGTGTCATCCAAAAATTCTAATATTTTTTCACCACCTGGTGCTTCGTTGGTAAACTTATTTTGACTAATTTCTAATAAATTTTCTTGATCAAAAACCAGACCGTAGACGTTTATTTTTTGACTTAGAGAAGTAGTTGGTGTAGTTTCACCAATTTGTGATGATTCGATGGTTTGATTTTCTAAATAAGTTCGCGCGTCATCAATGTATAAATTTTTTGATAACAATTCATTGATTGCCGTTACGCCTTGTTCTGTGGCTTGTTTATTTAATTCTTCTTGAGCAGCAGTCAGAGTATTAGCGGTCACTTTGTAGATTGGCAGGCTAGTTAAGGCCATGCCATCAGTTTCAGCATATATTTTATCTTGCAAGCCTTCCCAAAGTCCAGGAATAATCATCGAAGTAGCGCCAATGACAAATTGTTCGCCTGACTGATCAGCCTCAGCCCACACTTGCACTTGCCCACCGGCCGGCACATTTATTTTTTCTTGGATACGATATAGTTTATTATCAGGAGTTAATAGGCGAGTAGTGGCAACAAGTGCCTGATTTTTTGAATAGTTATTAATAATAGTGACATAACCACCAGCTTTTTCAGATTGTTGAGCTGTTTTTTCGCTTGGTACAGTGACTGTTAGCTCTAACTCTTTTTTCATTAAGCGGCCTAAAATGTTAGTTTCGGTAATGTCTAGTGAGTTTTCAGGTAGCAATTCTATCAAGCCATTATAATCTTTTTGTTCAACCTGGGAGTATATTTTAATGGTTACTTTAGCTAAAGCAAAATGCATAATAATAAATATAGCGGCAATAGTCAGTAGTAAAAATAATCCTACAATTTTACTGTAAACCTTCTGTTTGGTACGGTATTGTTTTGTCATAGCTTTTTCTTAATGATTATCTTTATTATAGCTAATTAATCTTGCAGTGTCCAAGTGCCTTCTCCTAAGAGACTAATGATTTTTTCTTTAAGTTTTTGGTCTGGTAACACTTTGATATCAGTTTTTATCTTTCTAGTATGGCCATTATTAATTTTTAAATAAACTGGTGCTTCGCCAGGAAATTGGTCTAAGGTTTTTTTCAATTCTTGCATTTTGTCTTTATCGAAGCCAATTGGTAGGTTTAGCCAGAGTTTATAAGCAGACAAATGATTTTTTTGTAATTCTTGAATAGTTTTTTCACTTAGTATCTCTCCTTTTTCTACTAAGATTTTTGCTTGACCGTCTTTATCTGATACTTTGCCAGTTACTACCATCATATTTTCATCTTGCCAAAGAATTGAGTTTTGTTCTAAGATTTTTGGAAATACTAGCAGCTCTACGCTATCAGTAGAGTCTTCAATACTGACAAAAAGCATAGCTTTACCACGTTGAGTAACAATTTTTTGAATGTTAGTGATGATGCCAGCTATTTTTACCACTTTATCTTGTTTTTGTTTTAAATTATTTAAGGGAGTGATTTGTTTTTTTAATAATTGAAAATAGTCTTTAAAAGGATGATCGCTCAAATATAGTCCTAGTAATTCTTTTTCCCAAGATAGTTTTTGGGCGACTAAAATATCAGGATGGGGATCTAATTTTAGTGAAAAGACAGGAGCGGCTAATGGCAAACCAGAGAATAAATTATTTTGTCCAGTTTTTGCTTCGTTTTGAATTTTTTTGTTAAAGTCTATCATTCTTTCCAAATTTCCCAGTGCTTGTCCGCGTTCTAAGAAATTGTCAAAGGCTCCACACTTCATCAAACTTTCCATCGATTTACGATTCAAGTCTTTGTCTTTGATGCGATTCAAAAAATCCTCTAAAGATTTGTATGTGCCGTTTGCTTTTCTTTCTTCAACGATAACTTCTGCAATGTGATGCCCTACATTTTTGATAGCGTTTAAACCAAAGCGGATTTTATTATCTTGTCCATCATTGATCACCGCAAAAGTAGCAAAACTTTCATTAACATCGGGCTGCATAACTTCCATGCCCATTTTACGACATTCGTTGATTTCAATGGTTACTCGATCAATATTGTCTTGGTCAGAGGTAAGTAGAGCGGCCATAAAAGCAGCTGGGTAGTTTGCTTTTAGATAAGCTGTCTGATAAGCAATCATCGCATAGCAAGCAGCATGAGAACGGTTGAAACCATAACGAGCAAAAGGAATGATAAATTCCCAAATTTTTTGAGCAGTTTTTTTCTCAATGCCGTTATTAACCATGCCTTGAACCATGGTTTCTTCTTGTTCGTCTAGCAGTTCTTTAATTTTTTTACCAACCGCTTTACGTAGCACATCAGCTTGGCCATAGGTAAAGCCAGCAAGTTGTCGGGCAATGTGCATAATTTGCTCTTGGTAAATCGCAATGCCGTAAGTGTTAGCTAAGATTGGTTCTAATTTTGGGTGTAAATATTTTACAACTTTTTTACCATGTTTTGAGGCAATAAAATCAGGGATAAATTCCATTGGACCAGGGCGATAGAGGGCCACCATAGCAATAATATCTTCTAGAGAAGAAGCTTTTAGCATTTTCAAATAGCGTTTCATCCCGCCTGATTCTAGCTGGAAAACTCCAGTAGTATCGCCGCGTTGTAAAAGTTTGAAAGTTTTTGGATCATTTAAGGGTAGTTTATCTAAGTCAATTTTAACGTTTTTAGTTTTTTCAATAATTTTTAAAGTTTGCTCAATAACAGTCAGATTTCGTAAACCCAAGAAGTCCATTTTTAATAAACCTAGATCTTCAACTGGATGCAGTGAATATTGAGAAATAACAGTTTTATCATCGCCAGCAGCGTATTGTAATGGCACATATTCGGTCAGAGGGTTTTTAGTAATTAAAACACCACAAGCATGCACGGAGCTGTGACGAGCCAGACCTTCAACTTTAAGTGCCATGTCTAATAATCTTTGAGAATCAGGATCTTCTTCGTAAATTTTTTTTAATTCATCGACACTGTCTAAGGCATCTTGAAGTGAGGTGAACATTGGAATCATTTTGGCTATTTGATCACACTGTATGTAGCTATAGCCCAAAGCTCGGCCAACATCTCTGACGGCAGCTCGGGCAGCCATGGTTCCAAAAGTAATAATTTGTGAAACTCGATCTTTGCCGTATTTATTTTCTACATAACGAATGACTTCATCACGACGAGTATCGGCGAAATCAAGATCAATATCAGGCATGGAAACTCTTTCGGGGTTCAAAAATCTTTCGAACAATAAATCATATTTCAGTGGATCAATATCAGTAATACCAGCCAAATAAGAAACTAAACTACCAGCAGCTGATCCACGACCAGGTCCAACAACAATTTTATTTTCTTTGGCCCAATTGACAAAGTCTTGGACGATCAAAAAGTAAGCTGCATAGCCAGTTTTGACGATAATGCCAAGCTCATAATCAAGTCGTTCTTGAATTTCTTTAGGAATTTGGTCAGCTTCATGACCAAAACGAGTTTTGACGCCAGCAATACAAACATTACGCAATTGATCATCAGCAGTCACACCGGCTGGTAGATCATATTCCGGTAATTGAATTACACCTAATTCTATTTCAACGTTACAGCGTTCAGCGATTTTAGCGGTGTTATCAATAGCCTCTTGATCATCAGGAAAAAGTTTGAGCACGTCTTCCTCGCTAAGCATAGAAAAATTTTCACCCAAATAACTCATTCGTCCTTCATCTGATTGTTTGTGTTTGGTTTGGATGCACAGCAAAACATCGTGTGCTTGATCATCTTCAGCATTAATATAGTGCGTGTCGTTAGTGATTACTAAAGGAAGATTTTTTTCTTTAGCAATTTTTCGTAGTTCTTGATTAACAATTTTTTGGTCAGCATTGTTTAAATGTTGTAATTCCAAAAAAACATTATCTTTACCAAAAATATCAAGTAATTTATTTAAGTTTTCTTCAGCTTGTTTGTATTGGCCATTTTTGAGATGGCGAGCGAGTGGTCCACCTAAGCAAGCTGTTAAAGCAATCAAACCTTTGCTGTATTTTTTTAAAGTTTCCCAGTCAACACGTGGTTTATAGTAAAAACCATTTAAGTGAGCCAGAGAAGTAAGTTTTAATAAATTTTTATAGCCTTCATTATTTTCAGCTAATAAAATAAGGTGATATGGTTTGTCTTTTTGTTGACGAACATTCATATCACCGGTAGCGATGTAGGCCTCGACACCAATAATTGGCTTGATGTCATTAGCTTTACATTTTTGATAAAATTCGATAGCGCCAGACATGACTCCGTGATCAGTCAATGCTAGAGCATTTGCGCCCTTATCTTTTGTGGCCGCCACCAAATGGTCAATGGTAGCTAAGCCATCTAATAAACTGTAGTGGGAATGAGTATGTAGGTTAATAAACATGTTATTTTCAGATAATAAAAACCCCTAAAAGTTAATAAACTGGAGTGGTTGTTTTGGTGGGGTTTTTTATTTTTATTTTGATTGTGTGTTTTTGCTCTTTTTGCTTGATTTTTTTGTTTTTTTATCTTTGATGAATTCTACAATTTGCTGGCCGCTTTTTAACAAGACAGCTAGATAAGTGCCAGCTGAATTTGTTTTTTCTTTGACCTTGTCTGCCAATTTACTGATGGATTCAAAAGCTTTTTGGACAGAAGTCATGGTGCGGTTGACGCTTTGCATTGTTCGTCCAATTTGGTAGAAGATCCAGGAAAGCCAAACAGCTACTAAGAATACAGAAAAACCTAACAATAAATTTAAGACATCTTTAGATGTTTCTAACATATTTTTATTTTAATTTTTACCACACTTATTATAGCACAATGAGAATTTTGAGCAAAGAAAAAGGCACCAAGTATATTAGTGCCCAAGAGTTTATATTATGATGCTTTCCCACGATAGTATGCTGCTAGCATTATTCGGTTATTGGTGATTATTATCATACAAAGCTCTCTGTCGTTTGGATCACGGGTGGTTTTAAGCTCCTGGCTTAATTCCTTAATTCGATTTTCCAAATGACTAATTTGATTTTCTCTTCACATAGGGTTTTGGTACTTCATAAGTAATTCTCCTTGTTTTATACTGGTGTTTACTTTGATACCATAATCAAAGAACGTTGATATTTTCATTAAAACATAATTTTGATTTCAAGTCAAATTCTGGCATTATTCATTATCTTCAGGTATAATATAGATGTTTAAAAATATTTTTATGGGGGATTATCGAAGAATTAGTGACGAAGATTTGGAGAAGGGCTATTGGTGGCTGACTCACAAAGAAATGGTGACCAAAGTAGCGTGGGTGATTGGTATTTTAGCTTTAGTTATACTGTATATCATCTTATTTTTTGGTGTGTATAGATTTACTGGTAATACTACTCTTGATCAATGGTCACAAAAATTAAATCAAACTTTTGATTGGGGAGCTTATCATCAACAGCGTGCTCCACAAGCAATTCAGGTTAGTGAGGGGGAGTTTTTTGCTGTTAATAGTCGTTTGTATAATCTGGTAGCCGCTGTCCAAAATCCTAATGATGATTGGTCGGTTTCCAGATTGGATTATCGTTTTGTAGTTGATGGACAATCAGCGCCTATTCAAACCGCATTTTTGAACCCAGGTGAAAACAGATTATTGATTCAATTGGGTTACGAAGTGCAGAAAGCAGTCAAAAGTTTAGATGTAGAGATTATAAATGTAAATTGGCGTCGTTTTGATAATCAGGTGCCAGTAATAAGGTGGGAGACTGATGGTGTAGTTTATATTCCGCCAGTTATCGATAATTCTGAAGAGGGAATTAGTTTACCAGCTCAAGTTAGCTGGCAAGCTAAAAATTTATCTTTATACAATTTATGGACAGTTGATTGGCAGATAGCTTTGTATAATCGTGATCGATTAGTTGCTATTAATCAAATTCGGACAGAAGATTGGTCGGCTATTGAAAGTCGTGATTTAGTTGCTGTCTGGTTATATGACTTACCATTCATCACTAGAGCAGAAGTTTCCCCGGTAGTTAATTGGCTAGATCAAGATAATTTTAAAGCCGGAAATCAGATTGAATCAGACAAGGATCGAGTGAACTTATGAAGGATTTTATTTTAAAGTGGCGCAAATTAGATTGGTCATTGTTTCTAGCAGTGGCCATTTTATTGCTCCTGAGTATTAGCATTCTTTATAGTTTAAATTTAAATGTAGAAAATAGTGATTTTTTGGTTTTTAAAAAGCAATTATTTTTTGCTGTTTCTGGCTTTATTTTATTTTTTACTGCTGCTAATTTTAATTATAGCTTTTGGTCAACTTACGCCAAAGTTATTTTTATTTTGTTTATTTTCATATTAATAACAGTTTTGATTTTTGGTACAACTGTCAAAGGTACAACGGGCTGGCTTTATCTTGGCCCGTTTACAATTCAGCCGGTTGAGTTTGCCAAAATTGGACTAATCATGTTTTTGGCTCGATATTTTTCTACTCATGCCCAGGATTTTAAGTTATTTAGACATATTTTTATTTCTGGCTTATTTACCTTGATCTTTGTAGCCTTGGTAATGTTGCAACCAGACTTAGGATCGGCTTTAGTGTTGTTAGGCACTTGGATTTTTATGCTGTTGTTTACTGGTATTCAGAAAAAACATTTTTATTGGTTATTAGCAAGTTCCGTGGCAATAGTTACTTTGAGTTGGTTTTTTATTTTACAGGCTTATCAAAAATCTCGTATTCTTACTTTTTTGAATCCCAGTCTAGATCCGATGGGTGAGGGATACAATGTCATCCAGTCAATGATTGCTGTTGGTTCTGGTCAATTGTTTGGCAGAGGGCTAGCTCTTGGCTCGCAAAGTAGTTTACATTTTTTGCCTGAACCCGGTACGGATTTTATTTTTTCTGTAATAGCTGAAGAATTAGGCTTTGTTGGAGTAACGATAGTTTTAGTTTTATTTGCTTTGATATTTTATCGTTTGTTATTGATAATGCGTAAATGCCAAGACAATTTTGGTGCTTATTTGATTTTAGGCATCGTTGGTATGTTATTGGTACAAACCTTTATTAATATCGGAATGAATATGGGCATTTCTCCGGTGACTGGTATTCCTTTGCCGTTATTATCAGCTGGCGGTAGTTCTGTCTGGGCAGTGATGATAGCTCTGGGAATAGCTGAAAGTATAAATATTAGGAATAGTTAAAATAAAAAAATAAAGCCCCACATTTGCAGGGCTGTTAGTACGTTAATCTTTGTTCGGTTAATAGTCTATGTAGGGGATTTCTTCATTATCAAAGAAAATAAATTGTGGGTGTACGATGACATTAGAGCGCAATGGTCTGCTACTGGCAATGCGTATTTTTGCATTTACAAACGATCGATCCGCCACTTCTTTTAGCGTAGGAGGTGGCCCACTTTTAGCAAAGGGGCTTTTGCTGGACCAGTCTTCCTTATCGTGGTGCGGTCTTTCAACTTTGATGCGACAAGTGTCTTCAGTAACTTCGTTGAGAACAGTAATCAGCAAGAAGTTGCTCTCGGCGTGGAACTGTTTGTGTAAAACATAGCCGTAGAAAGTATTACTACGCACTTCATGGATCTTGGTACTCGTTGGGGTGCTAACACCACAACTGACAGTTAAGCTTAGTAGCGTGAGCAGTAAAAACATGATTAAAATACGTGTTTTCATGGTGTGCTCCCTTTGGATTTTTGTGAACGATTATGCTGCCAATTTATAATAATTATTCATAATTGTCAAGATTTTGAGGGGCCTATTCTTGACTTCTTTTTTTATTTATGCTTAAATATAGCCACTATATTGATAAATAATGTTTAAATTTATGTCAGAATTTTCACTAAAAGTACAAAGTCGTAAACCAGGCAAAGGTAGTCAATTGACTGAAATCCGTCAATCTAGCCAAGTGCCAGGTGTTGTTTATGGCTTAAAAAAAGAGTCACAAGCAATCGTTGTTGATTATAATCCTTTATTAAATATTTTAAAAGAAGCTAGCACTAGTAATGTTATTACTTTAAAGCTAGCTGATAAAGAAGTTAAAGTAATTGTCCGTGAATATCAACAACATCCAGTAACAGATAAAATTATTCATATCGACTTTTTGGAAGTAGATGATAAAAAGCCTATTATAACAATAGTGCCATTAGTTTTCAGCGGTGTTTCCAAAGCCGTCAAAGAATTGGGTGGTAAATTAGAGATTAAGAGTGACCATGTTAAGGTGCAATGTATTGCTTCTAAATTACCAGCTAAATTAGAAATTGACTTAACTGGTTTAGAAGAAATTGGTAAGACCGTTTTGATCAAAGATATTCCAGCCATAGATGGTGTGGAGATTTTGACCAACGCCAACGACCCAGTAGTTACAGTTGCTATGCCAAAGAAAGGTAAAATTATTGAGGAAACAGAAGAGGAAGCTCCTGTTGAAGGTGAAGAAGGCGCTGAAGGTGAAGCTCCTGTTGAGGGTGCTGAAGGCGCTGAAGGTGAAGCTGCACCAGCTGCCGAAGGCGACAAAGCAGCTGAAAAATAAAATTAAATATACATTATTTGATGGATAATCGCGTGATAAAAAAGTCATTTGCAATAACTGCCATGTTTGTGGCAGTTATTTTGCTTGTTTGGGGAATAAAGGGCGCCTTTGTTGCTCCAAATCAGCTAGGTGACGAGCAACCTTTGGTTGAACAAAATTTAGTTACTGATCGTCATTTTTTAAGTGGTAAAATTTTAGAGGAAGATAAGAATGATTATTTTCCGATTGCTGTGATGATCGATAATGCTTATGACTTGCCGTACAATGCTGGCTTAGATGAAGCACATATTATCTATGAAGCCTTAGTTGAAAGTAATATTACACGTTTGTTAGTTATTTTTGATAATCAAACAGAGCTAGATAAAATTGGCCCAGTACGTTCAGCTCGTAATTATTTTTTGGATTGGGCTGAAGAATATGGCGGAGTTTATATGCATGTCGGTGGTAGTCCACAAGCATTGAGCGTGATTGATGATTATGATTTTATAAACATTGATCAAATTGGTTCTGGGGAAATTTATTTTTGGCGCGATGATAATTTGACAGC
>Ga0257124_1000675_pt1 | contig 33924 bp, 26 predicted proteins | sample SI106_150metaG_FD_190154 | JGI IMG/M metagenome (GOLD analysis project Ga0257124, IMG submission 190154) | Marine microbial communities from Saanich Inlet, British Columbia, Canada - SI106_150 | ecosystem: Environmental > Aquatic > Marine > Inlet | place: Canada: British Columbia | collected...
GGTGGTGGCGGCGGAGGTGTGGCCTCAGAAGGTACCACTACAATCCAAAACTCTGCAATTTATAATAATACCGTGTCGTATATGGGTGGTGGTGTTTTGAATAGTTATTATGCTACCGGGGAACTATCAATTATAAATTCAACTATATACAGTAATCAAGCTACGGCAACAAGCGGATATTATGGTAGTGGTGGTGTGCACATAAGAGGTGAAACAGATACTTATATTACAAATTCAACGATAGTTGAAAATACTTCTTATGGTGGCGGAGGAGGAGTAGACATTGACAGCAAGGGTAGTTTGGCCACTCTTACTGTCAAAAATACTATTATTGCCGATAATACTTGTACAAATTATAGTTCTTTGGATGACTTTGACCATGATTATGGAAGCGTAGTTGATAATGGCTATAATATCGTTGGAGTTTCGTCTGGATTTACTTGGTCAACAAACTGGACATGGACCGATACTAATGATGATGGCACATTCATTTTAAATTCAACTTCTACGACCGGCACGCTTAATCTTGATACAGATGGTGGTGTAAACGATGATCCGGATAGAATAAAAACTTATGCTATTCTTTCTTCTGGTAGTATTGCAGTGGATGGTGGATCAACTGTAGCTAATGGGTCGGTGTCCGTGCCATCGGTAGATCAAAGAGGCGCAACCAGAAATGGAGCGACAGATATTGGTGCTTTTGAATATGATGGGGGAGGATTATCTATCTCAGACCCGTCAACTCAAGCCAGTGAAGTAGCTTATTCTTCAGTTGAATATAATCAAATGACTATTAGCTGGACAAATGGTAGTGGATCTAGGAGAGCGGTATTTATGAAACAGGCAAATACCGGCACCGCATCTCCTGTTGATAATACAACTTATACCACCAACGCTGTTTTTGGGAGCGGAACACAAATAGGTTCAAGTGGCTGGTATGCTATTTATAATGGACTTAGTACTAGCGTAACTGTTACCGGACTTGTTAAAGCAACTGATTATATTGTTCAAGTTTTTGAATATAATGGTGTTACTCCTGGCGATGAAGACTATTTGACTGATACAGCTAGCAATAATCCTTCAACTGAGTCAACATATACTCCGGTTACTATTTATATTAATTCCTCAACCGGTAACGATTCTACCGGGGATGGTAGCTCTGGTAGCCCGTACAAAACTTTTCACAAGGCATATACAGAAGCAAACGGTGACGACACTATTAGTGCAACTGGTACTTTTACCTGGACAGACGCCGATGAAAGTGGAGATCTTCAATACTATGGTTATAAGATTTTAAAAGATTTAACCATTACCGGTGGTGGTCCAGACCAAACTATTTTTCAGGCGGCTAGCAGTGAAAATTCTACCGATAGGCGTGTTTTTACTATCGACTCAAACGCTTCTAGTACTATTAGTCACATGACGATTAGGTATGGTGATACAGATAGTTATAGTAGTCAGTATGGTGGAGGTGTTTCAAATGTTAGTGGAAATTTAAAGGTTGAGCATTGTGAAATTTATAGTAATCGCTCTCAGGGTGGTGGAGGTGTTTCTAGCGATGGCACTACAGAAATTTTAAATTCTGCTATATATAATAATACCGTATCTTATATGGGTGGCGGTGTTTTAAATGAATATTATGCTGTTGGTGATTTAAGTATTACTAACTGTAGTATTTATGGTAATACTGTTACTAGAACTACCGCTTATTTTTCCGGTGGAGGGTTTCATCATAGAAGTAATACTAATACTTATATTACCAATACAACTGTATATGATAATTATTCTCGTTGGGGAGGGGGGATCGATTTAGACTCTAGAACCTCTGGGCAAGGTCATGTGTATTTAAAAAATACAATTGTAGCCGGAAATGATGCACATTATTCTAGTACTAAAGATGTTTATATGCATTCTCCTTATGGCACATACCATGACAATGGTAATAATATTATTGGAATTTCAACTTACTCATGGGCGGCTGATTGGAACTGGTTGGATGGCGATGGGGATGGAACATTTATTTTAAATTCCACATCAACTACTGGAACCCTTAATTTAGATTCTGTAGCAGCAATTAATAGTAATCCACACAAGACTAAGACCTATGCTTTATTGGAGGATAGTATAGCTATAAACGGAGGTTCGTCTAATGTCAATGAATTAGTGGTAATACCAACAACCGATCAAAGAACAGCTTCTCGCTCTAGCACAGTTGATATTGGTGCTTTTGAATATGGTGGTGAGTTTGCTGTTCCAGTTGTTTTGAGTCTTTCTCCTTCAGATGGGGTAACAAATGTTACTTCAACAGCTAATTTAGTAATTACCTTTGATGAAGCAGTGGATGCAGAAAGTGGTAATGTTACAATCTATGAGTCAAGTGATGACAGTATTTTTGAAACAATTGATGTTACTAGCGGGCAAGTAAACGGATCAGGTACAGCGGAAATTACCATTAATCCAAATGGAACCCTTGAAGATAGTACTGGTTATTATGTGAAAATAGACTCAACCGCCTTTGATGATGTAGATAGTAATAGTTATGCTGGAATTTCTGATACAACTACTTGGAATTTTACCATTGGTGACTATACTGACCCAACAGTTTCGATTTTATCGCCAGTTGATAATGCCACGTTAGTATCGGTAAGTGCTAATTTAGTTATAACTTTTAATGAATCAGTGGACGCTGAATCTGGAAATATTACTATTTATAAGACCAGTGATGACTCTATTGTGGAAACATTTGATGTTACTTCAGATATCTCCGGATCCGGAACCACAGAGATTACAGTTAATCCGACCTCTGATTTTAATGGTGAAACCGAGTATTATGTTTTTATCGATACAACAGCCTTTGATGATTCATCAAGTAATAGTTATGTTGGAATTAATGCGTCTAGTACTTGGAGTTTTATAACGGCCGATATATCTGACCCAACAGTTTCGATTTTATCGCCAGTTGATAATGCCACGTTAGTATCGGTAAGTGCTAATTTAGTTATAACTTTTAATGAATCAGTGGACGCTGAATCTGGAAATATTACTATTTATAAAACCAGCGATGATTCTACTGTGGAGACATTTGATGTTACTTCAGATATTTCTGGCTCCGGAACCACAGAAATTACAATCAATCCAACCGCTGATTTTAATGGTGAGACCGAGTATTATGTTTTTATCGATACAACAGCTTTTGATGATTCATCAAGTAATAGTTATGCTGGAATTAATGCGTCTAGTACTTGGAGTTTTATGACAGGGGATATTATTATACCAACAATTTCAGCAGGATCTCCATCGGGAGAGCAATTATCTGGAACAACAGGTGTTACTATGTCGGTAACAACCAGCGAGGTTGCTACTTGTAAATATTCTACTTCATCCGGAACAACCTACGCCTCTATGATTGCTTTTATTGCAACAGGCTCCACAAGTCATTCTACGTCTATTTCCGGACTTTCTGACGGAGGTAGCTATAATTACTATATTTTATGTCAGGATAGTTCTAGTAATGAAAGTAGTGAATATACTGTTTCTTTTTCCGTAGCTCAAGCAGGGGGCGGAGGAGCTCTGGCACCAGCACCTGCTGTTGGAATGGGTGGTTCCAGTACTTTTGTTCCGATGGGGCAAGAAGGAGCTGTTGGTAAAATTGGCTCTGAAGGAATTAATACTTTATCTTATATCAATTCAAAAATTAATTTTATAACTCAATCTAGCGCTAATGATATTGATGAAATTTATAAAATAGAAATTAAAGACCTTCATTTATTTTATAATACTTTGAAGGCTAAAATAGATAGTGTAGATGAAGTAATAGAATTAAAATTAGGGGGTAAAAAATTAATTGATTTGGATGGTGACGATATATTTGATATCGAAGTTACTTTTGCAGATTTAGTGGTTAATAGAGTTGAGCTTACGATTATTTCTTTAAATGAAGAAGGGGAAAATAATAAGCCAGAGGTTCAATCAAAATCAAATTATAACAACCCTGAAGTTGAGACCATTCCGGAAACATCAACCCCGCCTAAAACTAACTTTAATCGAGATCTTTATTCAGGACTATCTGGCCAAGACGTTAAGAGTCTTCAGATATTTTTAAATAACAATGGTTTTAAAGTTTCTAGTGAAGGAGCTGGCTCTCCGGGTAATGAAACAGAATATTTTGGTCCAGCCACTAAAGGAGCATTAATAGAGTTTCAAAAAGCAAACGATATAAGTCCAGCCAAAGGATATTTTGGTCAGATAACTATGGGGTATATAAAATAGATTATTTACATTAATGACATCACTGACAATAACGACAATATATTTTTCATAAAAAAAGTTCCAACATCATCCCAAGTGGCGAGCTGATATCAGAAAGACATCAAAAAGACAGAGCTACTAGGCTCTATTTTTGTTTTGTGGTATAATTTAAATAATTATAAAATAAGTTTTAATTTTTATGTCCTGTAAAGATGAAATAAAAAAATATAAAAAAATATTCGAAATTTCCCCGGAAGCTATTGTTATTTTAGATAAAAAGGGAAAAGTTTTAGATGTTAACAATAGATTATTTGATTGGTTGAATTATAAACCGGAAGAGGTTATTGGAAAAAATTTACTAAAATTGCCTTGTATAACAAAAGAAGGTAAGTTGTTAGCCTTGAAAAAATTGGCCCAACGAATGGTGGGCGAAAAAATAGAACCTTATAATATAGATTTTATTGCTAAAAACGGAGAAAAGAAAATAGGAAGAATTATTGCTTCTCCAATGAGAGATGATAAAGGAAAGATAGTTGCTGATCTTATTATGATATCAGACGTTACAGAACAGATAAAAGAAATAGAAATAAGAGAACAGGAAAAAGAAAAAAATTTAAAAAGACAAAAATTATTATCAGAAATAACAATCAATCTTAATAAGCAAAATGATTTTAATATAATGGTACAAGAAATTTTAAAAAAATTAGGAGAGCATACCGGTGTAGGCCGAGTTTATATATTTGAAGACACCCCCGATGGATTAATCACGAATAATACTTTTGAGTGGTGCAACAAAGGAGTAAAGCCACAGATTAATAATTTACAAAATTTTCCATACGCAGAGATACCGTCTTTTAAAAAGATTTTAAAGAAAAAAGAAATGATCTTAAGTAATAATATTAAGGAGCTACCTAAAGATATTTACGATGTTTTGATTGCTCAAAGTATAAAATCAATTTTAATCTTCCCATTAAGTATAAAAGATAAAATAATTGGTTTTATGGGGTTTGATGAAACTAAGCAAAATAGAGTTTGGGAGGAATTAGATATTGAACTCTTAAAAACTATAACTAATAATATAGCTAATTATTACGAAAGAATTGAAATAGAAAATAAGCTTAAAAAACAATTAGGCGAAATAGAAAAAATTAATGAATTAATGGTTAACCGAGAGCTAAAAATGATTGATTTAAAAAAGAAGTTAAATAAAAAATAATTAAATCAAAGAGGTTCGAATGTTATCCAGCCAACGGAGCTGATACCAAAAAAACAGAGCTACTAGGCTCTGTTTTTGTAAAGTAAATTTAATTAGAATTAGAATATAAAAACAGTTCATTATTTAATTTGTATTATTTATCAAGCATACAATCTATTATTGGTTTTAAAAGTATTTTGTGGTATGATTTAATTAATATTATTAAAAATAAAATTTATGTCATTTTTTGGATCAACGAAAAAGAAAGTTTCAAAATTGGAATTTAAACAAGTAAGAACTATTTTGCACCATAAAGGCTTTTCTGGTCGGGAGATTGATAAAGTGGAAATGATTTTTCGAGCTGATTTGAACGAATCAAGTCAATACGAACAAGGCATTGACGCAAAAGAAATTGAAAAAGGTGTTAAATGGATGAAGAAAAATAAAAGTAGTCATGGATTGAGTAGCAATAGAATTGACACAATAGAATCCGCCTTAAAATCAAAATTATAAGAAAAAAATAAATTTGTTATGCAAAATCTTAAAAAACGGACGGATTAAATTAAGGAATTTGTAATAGATTTATTGCATTTATTATTAAGGTAGAATCAAAAATATTTTTTAGCGCCTAACCAAATATGGTCAAGCGCTTTTTTGTTGATATATATTGACAAAGTATAATAAATGTGTAATGATAAATCATTCATTTATTAATCATTTGTTTTTTTATTAAAGGCAATTATGTCTAATCATGTATATAAATTAATAACACATTTTATTATTTTTGCGTTGCTGATTGTTTTTTTGGGAAAAGCATTTTTTGTAGAATATGATTATTTTTTATTATATTTATATGGCGCTACTGTAACATTTGTTCTTTTAGTTACTTTTTTTATTGCAATATTTAAGTATAAAGACCCCGTGTTAATTGCGGATGAAAAATTAAAAAGTTCTGAAAAAAAGGATGCATTATTTGTTTCGTGTATGGTTGCGGTATTGAATGAGGAAAAGTTTATTGAAAGATGTATAAAATCTTTAGTTGATCAAACATACGAACATAAAGAGATTATCTTTGTTAATGATGGTAGTACTGATAGTACTGGTGAAATTTTAGATAAATATGCTAAAAGAGGTTTAATAAAAGTTATTCATCAAAAAAATGCTGGAAAGAAAAAAGCTCTCGGTCAAGCTATGAGAATAGCGAAAGGAGAGCTTTTTGCATTTTCTGATTCAGATTCAATCTGGGCAGAAGATGCTATTGAAAAAATTGTTAAAATTTTTCAAACAGAGCAAGAAGTCGGCGGTGTTAGCGGACATGGAAGGGCATTAAACGCAAACACTAATTTATTAACTAAAATACAAGATTCTTGGTATGAAGGCCAGTTTTCAATTCGTAAAGCTTTCGAAAGTGTTTTTGGCGCAATAACTTGTGTTTCTGGGCCATTAGCGGTTTTTCGTAAAGAAGCTATTTTTAACTATATTTCGGCTTGGGAACATGATTCTTTTCTAGGGCAAGAGTTTAAATTTGCCACAGATAGAACCTTAACTGGTTTTGTTTTGGGAAGTAAAGTTATTGGAGCAAAATTAAAAAAGAAATATCCTAATTCTTATTTTATAAATAAATATAAAGACAGAGATTGGAAAATTGTTTATGCGAAATCAGCTAAGTCTTGGACGATTGTGCCAGATAGCGTAGCAAGAATTCGCAAACAACAAATCCGTTGGAAAAAAAGTTTTATTAGAAATATATTTTTTACCGGATTGTTTTATTGGCGAAAACCTTTTTTACCAGCGTTATTTTATTATCTACACATATTATTTGTATTGGTTGGGCCTTTTATTGCTTTTAGACATTTAGTTTATTTGCCGATACGAGGAGATATATTTTCAATATTTTTATATTTATCAGGAATTATTTTTGTGGGTTTTATGTTTGGCTTAGTGTATAAAATTGAAAATCCAAAATGCCATATTTGGATCTATCGCCCCTTGATGAGTTTAATGTCAACTTTATTTTTGTCTTGGATAATATTTTATTCAATATTTACTATTAAAAAGATGGTATGGTCAAGAACTTAAAAAAAATAGAAATATTTTTTATTTTAATAATGATTATAACTTTTTTTATTTTAGTAAATAAATATATTATTAAGGGTATAACATCTCGCTTTGAAATAGTTGAGATTTTTAATAATACGAAAGATAGAACAATAAAAAAATTTACACCAGAGAAAAAAATCATATGCAACGACAATCAAATTAAAATTTCAGTCCAAGAGGGCGATTTGTGTAGAAAAAAAATAACAGATGAAGAAAGGGAGAAATATCAATATTTAGAAATTTTTGATACTTATCCAAAAACAGTTAAAGGCAGAGAAATTATTTATGATTTTTTAGACGAAGGTGATATTGAAATTGCTGATGCTTATTTAAACAATGAAATTAGGATAGAAAGATACGAACCGTTTAAAGTTGAAAAAATAACATGGGAAGAAGATCCTTATAATGAAAGATATTGGAGATTTAATTTTTATAGTTTACAAAACACTAGACATCTTTTATATGCCTATCAAGAAACTAAAGAAGAAAAATATAAAGATAAATTAATTGAAATAGTTGAAAGTTTTATTAACGAAGGAATAGATAAGCCTCATGCCTGGGATGATTTTCATGGTGTAGCTTTTAGAGCAATGACATTAACAAATACCTGGTGGAAATTGCGAGAACTCGATGTATTGTCAATTGAGACAAGTGAAAAGATTCTTAAATCACTGGAAAAGCATGGTGAATTTTTATTTAACGAAGAGCATTATGAGGTGGAACATAATCATGGTATTTCACAGATGGCGGCATTGTTAGTATCGGCTGTTAATTTTCCGGATTTAAAAGGAGCCGATGAATGGCTTAGGGTTGCTGAAACAAGATTAAATAAAGGAATTAAGACTTTAGTGGATGATGATGGTGTTTTGGTGGAAAATTCACCATTTTATCATTTTTATGCTTTAAAAAAATATTGGCAGATTTTGGAATATGTTTCTAAGAACAACATACAAATCGATGATGAGTTCAAAAAAATAGTAAATAAAATGATTTCCTACGCTACCTATATTTTGCAACCAAACTTAGAGTCACCACTTCTTGGAGCCTCTTTAAAGAGAAACGTTGGTAATGCAGGAGTATTTAATGAGATGGCTCAAGATAATTTAGAATTTTTATATATTTTAACTCAAGGCAGAGAAGGTAAAAAACCAGAAGAACTAAATAAATATTATTCAACAACCGGGCAAGTGATTATGCGTTCAGGTTGGGAAAAGAAAACAAAATTTAAAAATGAATTTAAAGATCAAACACAGATAATATTTGATGTTGGTCCGTACAGAACAAAACATAGTGATTTTGACGCGTTAAGCTTTAATCTTTACAGTAACGGAAAAACGTTATTACTTGACACAGGTTTGTATACTTATGAAGACGATAAATTTAAAAAGTATTTTCATGGAACTAGGGGACATAATACAATTTTAGTTGACGGAGAAGACCAAAAGATTGGCTCTCCGATATCCGGTAAATTTGAACAAGAGAATGGTTATGTTTCACATTCAGCTCAGCATAATTTATATCCTCAAACTAATCACCAAAGATCAATGATTTTGCTTGAACATGACTTAGTGTTAATTATCGATAGACTTATTTCAGATAAAAAACACGACTATGAACAGTTATTTCATTTATTTCCAGGAGCAAAAATTGAAAAAAACGGAACAACTTTGATAGCAAGAGGTGAAAAAGAAAAAGAGAAGTTAACTATTAGACAGTTATTACCAGAAAATATTGAGATGTCATCAATAATTGGCGATGAAAATACAGGGGATGGTTTTTGTTCTTTCGAATATGAAAAAAAAGTCCCCTGTTATACACTTTCATACAAACAACACGCTCAAAATACTTCATATATAACTTTGTTAGAAATTGGGAATAATGAAAATTATATTTATTCGCAAGTTAAAGATAATAAAATTATTATTAACACCAAAGATAAAACTTATGATATTAATATAAATGAATTAGATGTAAAGTTTTTAGATGAGTCGAAGTTAAGAGAAGAAGTTGTAAGCAGCTATAATTTAAATTTTGTGTCTCAAAATGATGACTGGCAATTAACCGGAGAGGGTAGCGATAAATTTAAAGTAGAAAGCAAAGACGGTAAATTAACGATTATTCCAAAAAATAGATATGAAGAATCTATTTTTGCTGATAGACCATATTATATAGCTGAGATTGATGGTGTAGATCATTATTATTCTATAGAGCAAAATATTTTTACCGATATCCCCTTAGACAAGGAACAGGAGAAATTTAAAATTTATGAGCAAGAAGATTTTTTGCCGATTTTTGGATATCATCATGTTATTCCAGACAATCAAAAAATAAAACGTCCAACCCTAGAGATGCATGTTTCTGATTTTGAAAAACAAATTGATTATGCAACAAATGAAATGGGTTGTAGATGGTTTACTCTTGGAGATATAATGGAAAATTATGTTCTTAAAAATCAGAAAGTGCCAAAAAGAGCTTGTATAATAAATTTTGATGATGGAAGAAAAAATCATTTCACAAATGGTTTTAGGATTTTTAAAAAATATGGAGCAGTAGCTACGTTCTATGTTATTATTCAGGATAATTTAGATAATAAAAATATCTCCATGAGTATGGACGAGTTAAATGAGCTATTTAAAAATGGAAACGAGATAGGATCACATACGGTCAACGCAAGTGGGCTCTTGTCTGAGAAGCATGATAGGGAAGGGATTATTTATCAGTTGGAAGAATCTAAAAATATGCTTGAAAAAGAGGGGTATAAAGTAACCACTTTTTCCTATCCAAAGGGAGAGCAAAATCAAGAGATTATAGATTTAACTAGTAAATATTATTTAGCGGGAAGGGATACTGAAAAAGATAATAGCTGGAGGGAAAGAAGGTCTGTTACTAGTAGTTTTGATAAAGATTATATGTGGCATATGAATTATTATAAACCAGAGCTTGAAACACCAGAAAAATTAGAAAAATCTATTGGTTATAATAATTGGTGGCAATTTGAGGAGGGTCTTAGAATCAATAGAGATAATGATGACGATATAAAAACAATGTCATCAATTCATCCAACAGATAATTCTTATGCAGTTGTTCGCCTGGCAGACCAAGGTGATCAAATTTCAAATAAATTTATTATTTCAAAAGATGGTGTTTATGTGATTGAAATTTATGGAACAGTTAATACTGAAAATTTATCAAAATATGCAAGTACAGATACTGTAAAGATGTATATCGATGGTATTTGGAGAAGAATATATAATGAAATTGAGGAAGAATGTACTGTATACAAAAAACAGTATTATTGTTTTTATAAAGTTCCAATCAGTCTTAAAAAAGGTGTCCATACAATTTCCGTAGAAGCAAACGAAATGAACGTAAAGATGGATAAATTTAGAATATATCGATCAATAAAAACGCAAAACTCTTATAACATAGAAATAAAAGAATTAAAAAGAATTCCACCAAGAGAGCATCCACATCAAATAGAAATAGACATTAATATAAAAAAACGTATCCCGATTTGGATATGGATATTACTGCCAAGTATAATTTTATTGTTAGGGTATTTTAAATTTAAGAAAAAATAAAAGGAAAATATTTTTGCAAATTAGAATCTTTTGTGGTAGGTTTAAAATATGGAATTTAATTAACTGGTTTCTTGTTAATTTTTGCTTTGAAAGATTAGCAAAAACCATATTAATAACAATAACTATGAAAAAAGTAAGTAAGAAAATTGTATCAGTTTTATTGGTGTTTTCATTTATTTTAGTTGCGTTTAATTCAATTAATTTATCTAGCGCTCAAAGTGCTAATAAAGCTGTTCGTAAAATTATAGTGTTTAATGATAATTTTTCAGACAAAGAGGCTAAAAAAGGTTTATTGAAAAAATTTGGGGCTGAAGATTTAGGGGATTTAAATTTGATAAACGGTAGAGTTGTTTTATTGCCAGAGAAGGCTGTAGCTTCTTTAAAAAAATTATCAGATGTAAAAAGAGTTGAAGACGATGTAATGTTTTATGCTTTAGGCAAACCAAGTTCTCCTCCCGGGAAAGATAAAGACAAAGAACCTCAGCCAGCGCAAGAAGCTTCTTGGGGGCATGAAAGGATTGGAGCTTCGGAGGCTAATATCACAAATAAAGGCGCGGGGATTAGGGTTGGTATTATTGATTCTGGTATAAGCTTAAAACACCCGGACTTAAATGTTGTAGGAGGCATAAACACAATTAATACTAGGAAAAGCTATGATGATGATTTAGGGCATGGCTCTCATGTTGCCGGAACTGTGGCAGCTCTTGATAATGAAATAGGAGTTATTGGAGTAGCTCCCGAGGCTGAGCTTTATGCTATTAAAGTTTTAAATCGAAGGGGAGTTGGTTATCTTTCTGATATTATAGAGGGATTACAATGGTCAATCGATAATAATATGCAGGTAGTAAACATGAGCTTAGGGCGACTTACTCCTAGCGTCCCTTACGAAGAGGCTATTAATAAAGTTTATAATGCAGGGATAACTATCGTTGCAGCTGCAGGAAACGACGGTGATTTGCGTGATTCAAATCATGAAATATATTATCCGGCTAGATATGCGAACACAATTGCAGTTTCTGCTACAGACATAGAAGATAATCTTGCCTGGTTTTCTTCTTGGGGTACAGGTATTGACTTAACAGCCCCCGGACAAGATATTAATTCAACATATAAAGGAGACGGTTACCATATCGGTAACGGGACATCAATGGCAACTCCTCATGTTGTTGGCGTTGTAGCTTTAATTTTAAATACACAGGTTGGTATTTATGATCTAGATGGTGATGAAGAGTGGGATCCAGTAGAAGTTAAAAATAAATTACAAGCTGGCGCTGAGAACTTGGGATTAACAACAGAAAAACAAGGAGCAGGCCTGGTAAGCGCTTTGTCCGGTGTTTAAATAAAAATAGATATTTAATAAAACAACCTTGTCTTCCTTGAGGAGATAAGGTTGTTTAGTTTAAAATTATTTAAAATAGTTTTTGAAATTTTTGACTTTTACGGTGATTAGTTGTATTATAATTTTATTAATAAAGTAGTTATTAACAACTCTTTGAAGTCGAGTTGTTTTTTTATCGTTATGGCAAACAAAGTAGTATTACGATTTGAGGATGTTAATTTTGAGTTTTTGCATAAGAAGCCTATTTTAGACGAGGTTAATTTTAGCGTGCGTGTTGGTTCGAAATTGACGTTGATGGGGCAGAATGGAGCGGGAAAAAGTACTTTGTTTAGTTTAATTAAAGGCGAGCAAAAGCCTAAGGACGGAAAAATTTTAGTTACTAATGGGGCGAGCATTGCTACAGCCCAACAGGTAATTGATAGAGACGATGCACAAAAAACAGTTGAGGAATATTTTACTTCAGTGTTTGAGGTTGTTCCGTCAAATTTAAAAAGCAAAATTGCCAAGGCAATGGAAGCTGTTAACTTGGTAGCGCCAGTTGACCGAATTGTAGGAGAGCTTTCCGGTGGCCAACAAGCGCGCTTACTTTTGGCTAGCGCCTTAATCCAGGAGCCGGATATTTTGCTTTTGGATGAGCCAACTAATAATCTTGATCAGGCCGGAATAGATCACTTAATAGAATTTTTAGTAATGTACGAAAAAACAGTAATTGTGATTTCTCATGACGCTGATTTTTTAAATTGTTTTACCGAAGGAGTTTTATATCTTGATGTATTTACCAAAAAAATTGAAACTTATGTCGGGGATTATTATTCAGTAGTGGAAGAAATTGAGTCCAGAATTGAAAGAGAGCGCAAAAAAAATGCGCAACTGGAAAAAACAATTAGAGATCGTAAAGAAAAGGTTAATTTTTTTGCCAACAAAGGTGGGAAAATGAGAAAACTGGCCAGAAAAATGAAAGACCAAACCATTGAACTGGAAGAAAATAAAGTTGATATTAGAAAAGAAGATAAAACAATTAGAAATTTTACAATCCCAAGCCAAGATATATTTGGAGATATTGTTACAATTAAACAGGTAAGAGTTATTCAAAATCATGAACCAGTTACCAAAAAAGTTAATAAAGTTTTAAACAGAAGATCGCGGTTGTTGATTTCCGGTCCGAACGGAATTGGGAAAAGTACTTTACTGCGAGCCTTGGTAAACAATAAAAGTGAAGACGCTAAAATTATGGATAAGGTTAGGGTCGGTTATTATAGCCAGGATTTTGCCACCCTTGACTATGAACAAACTGTTTTTGATTCACTTGAAAGCGTTTTGGTTGATGATATCGATACACAGCAAATGCGTTCGGTTGCCGCCGGATTTTTAATAACCGGAGAGTTGATGGGTCATAAAATATCGCATTTATCAGAAGGACAAAAGGGCTTGTTATCGTTTGCTAGATTAGTTTTGATGCAACCGGGATTATTGGTCCTTGACGAGCCAACAAACCATATAAATTTTCGTCATATACCAATCATCGCCAAAGCAATTAACGAATACAATGGCGCAATAATTTTAATTAGCCATATGTCGGAGTTTGTTCAAGAAATTAAAGTTGACGATTATTTGGATTTAGGAAAATTATAATAGAATTTAAGGCGCTTAGGTTGACAAAATCTGAAAATGTGCTAGTATTATTACTTATGATGACATTCAAAGAACTTGGGTTAAAAAAAGAAATATTAACGAGTCTTGATGATTTAGGATTTACAGAGCCTTCTCCTGTTCAGGAGAAGACCATACCTTTTATTTTAAAATCAGACAAGGACTTGATTGCCTTGGCACAGACCGGAACAGGGAAGACGGCTGCTTTTGGTTTGCCTATTTTAAATCAAATAGATGTTAACGAAGAGGCTTTGCAGTCAATAATTATTTGTCCAACAAGAGAGCTTTGTCTTCAGATTTCTGAAGATATAAGAAAATTGGCCAAATATTCAAAAGGAATTAAAGTTACCGCAGTTTATGGTGGTGAAAGCATTGTTCTTCAGACTAGGTCGTTAAAGAGTGGGGCTAATATTGTTGTTGGTACCCCCGGCCGTGTTCATGATTTAATCAGGAGAAAAACTTTAAAGTTACACGCTATCAAATGGTTGGTTTTGGATGAGGCCGATGAAATGTTGGATATGGGATTTAAAAAAGATTTGGATGCTATTTTAAGTCAAACTCCAAAGACAAGACAAACTTTGCTTTTTTCAGCAACGATGTCAAGCAGTGTTCGCTCTATTGCCGGAAAGTATATGAATAAAGCAGAGGAGATAAGAATAGGTGCAAAGAACGTTGGTGCAGAAAATGTTACTCATGAATATTATGTGGTTGGAGCTAGGGATCGCTTTGAGGCTTTGAAAAGAATTTTGGATTATTTGCCTGGAGTTTACGGTATTCTTTTTTGTCGAACCAGAAGTGAAACCCAAACAGTGGCTGAAAAGTTAAAGCGAGCAAATTATAATACAGAGGCTCTGCACGGTGATGTTTCTCAAAATATGAGAACAAAGATAATGGATAGATTTAAGAGAAAACAAATTCAATTATTAGTTGCCACAGATGTGGCGGCCAGAGGAATTGATGTAAACGATTTGACTCATGTAATAAATTACAATTTGCCGGATCAAAATGAATCCTACACTCATCGAAGTGGAAGAACAGGCAGGGCTCAAAAAAGCGGAGTTTCTATCTCTATTGTTACTCCTAGAGAAGTTAGAACAATCAAGCAATTGGAAAATATTGTGGGTAAAAAAATTGAACATAAGAAAATTCCAAGCGGAGAAGATGTTTGTAAAAAACAAATAGATAGTTTTCTTGAGGAAATAGAAAAAACAGATATTGAAAAAATAAAAAACGAACAGTATTTTTCAGATATTGTGGAAAAGTTAAAGAAAACAAAAAAAGAAGATTTGATAAAGCAATTTATTGCGCATAAGTTTAATCATTTGATGGATGATTATAAAAACACTAATGATTTGAACGCAGAGGCAAATTCTTTTGTTTCCAGAAGCACGGGCAAAGATAATGTTAATTTGAAAATTAATTTTGGCAAAAAGCATCGTTTTGACGTTAAAATGCTTTTCGCACTTATCAACTCTAACAAGGATTTAAAAGGAATTGATATTGGAAGAATAAATTTAATGCCGGAGTATTCACTTTTTTCTGTTGAAAAAGAACGAGCCGACGAGGTAATAAAATCTCTAAAAGGAACAAATTTCAAAGGCAAAGGTATTGAAATAACCAAAGTTTTTGGCGGAGTAACAAGCTACACTAAAAAAAGAAGAAGTAGACCCAACAATAGAGGATTTAGAGGAAACAGAAGAGGCTTTAGAAGAAAATAAAAATTTAGATATAAAATTTGATCTTTTTAGCGTGGGCGAAGTTTTCGTCTATAAATTATTAATTATTTTCCTGAGGAGGAAAAAATGGAGAGGAATCCAGAAGTTGAGAAGAGAATGGAAAAGGTAAGGGAGAACGAGATGTTGCTCGAGACGAGATTTGTCTTGGATAATAAAATTTCCCAAAGTCCGTATATTACAAAGGGCATCAGGAAATTGGCCGGTAAAAAAGTTACACCGATAAGTTTTGCTGTTCGCAAAACAGCTGCTGTTAAACAGATTTTAGCTGAGATATCAGACGGCAACGGTCGTTTCCAGTTTTTGCCTCTTGCTTGTTTCAAGAGACATCCTCATGAACAGAATATCCGTGAGAATAACCATATTCGTGTTATCTAAAAAATATAGATAAATACGAAAAAGGCGGAACCTTTTAGGTAACCGCCTTTTTTTATTTTTTAAAATCAATTTAGTAATATATTATTCGGATCATTCAGATGTAATTCTGGTATTAGGGTCGCTTAAAATATTTTTTCAATTGCCTCGCTCAAGGTTCTTATTTTTATTAGATTAACACCCGCAAGGTTTTTTTGAGGAGTAAAGTTGGGGAGTAGAATATTTTTAAATCCTAATTTTTTAGCTTCCAGAATTCTTTGATCTAATTTATTTACTTTTCTGATTTCTCCTCCTAAGCCGACTTCGCCGATTATAGCTAAATCGTTGGAAAGAGGTTTATTTTTATAGGCTGAGACTATGCTCATACAAACTGCCAGATCAAGGGCCGGTTCTGTTGCTTTTATCCCACCAACAATATTTATATTTAAATCAATGTTTGTTAAGTTAATATTTGCTCGACGCATTAAAACTGCGGAGAGAATTTGTAGTCTGTTTAAGTTAAAGCCAAAAGCCCGACGCTCCGGGTAGTTAAAAAAAGTTTTATTAGCCAAAGCCTGAACTTCAACTAAAAATGTTCTAGTGCCTTCTAAAATTGATCCAACTGCCATCCCTGGCGTATTTATTGCCTCTGTTTCTAAAAATATTCCGGCTGGATTTTTGACTTCTTCTAAGCCATTATTTTTCATCTCAAAGATTCCAATTTCAGAGGTCGCTCCAAAGCGATTTTTTTTAGCTCTTAAAATTCGAAGATCGTTTTTTTCATCTCCTTCCAAGTAAGCAACCGTATCAACCAAATGCTCCAACGTCTTTGGTCCGGCCACAGAGCCGTCTTTGGTAATATGTCCGATAATAAAAATTGGAATATTTGTTTTTTTCGCCAACCCCAAAAGTTTTACTGTCACAGCTTTTATTTGTGAGACACTGCCTGTTTCGCTTACTATCTCAAGAGAGGAGATAGTCTGAATTGAATCAACGATTACTAAATTAGGCTTTAAATTTTTAGCTGTAGCACAGATTTTTTCTATCTCTGTTTCAGAGGAAAATTTTATATTATCACCTTTAATATTTAACCTATTAAGACGAATTTTTATTTGCCCAGCTGATTCTTCACCGGAAACATAAAGGGTATTATCTATAGCCCCGGCTGTTTGCAGGACCAAAGTTGACTTACCAATACCAGGCTCTCCACCAATAAGCACTAAGCTCCCGGGCACAATCCCTCCGCCTAAAACTCTATCAAATTCTTGGATATTTGTTTTTACTCTTTTTTCCGCTTCTTCTTTAATGTCTGAAAAATCAATTACTTCTCCCGGCTTAACATCTATTTTTTCTTTTATTTTTTTGGCTTTATCTATTGTTTCTTTGTCTAAAGTTCCCCAATTACCGCATTCACCGCATCTTCCTTGCCATTTAGGTGTTTGGGCGTTGCATTTGGAGCAGGTGTAAACTATTGGCATAAATTGTGAATTATGAGTTATCTTGCTGGTGTTATCAGTGGATCTTGTTGAATTATCGGTTTATTGATTATTTGATTTTGTGGCTCTTCTATTACTTGTTCCTTGTTAATTGGTTGTTTTTCTTCTACCAAGGATATTGTTGCAAATTTAAAAACGCAAATTACAATCAAAAAAATTGTTAATAAAAGAAAAATCGCAATTAAGAAAATGTAAATGTTATTATGTTTCATATTATAAATCAATTTGATATAGTCTGCCGGTTCTTCGGTCGGAGAAGTAAAGAGTTTTTTCGTTCTCATCTACCATTAATTTTTCAATATTATGACCTGTCTCCGGAGTGGCTATTTTTTCACTCATGTTTCTGTCTATATCTATTCGGTAGATGTCGTCGTCTACTTTTAAGGCATAGTTTGGACTAAGACCCATCATCTCTCCAAGTTGTTGTGGAACGCCGCAGTAGATTATATTATCGCTATAAAAAGTACATTTTTCAGCCCAGGTATTTACAAAAAGTCTTTTTTTATAAGCTCCGCTTTTGCTAGTTATCCACAGGGTTGGTTCATAGTTACTCGTACTGTTGTAAACACTATAGAGAATTTTATCTCCTTTTGGGCTCCATTTTCCTTGAAACCCAAGTCCGTCCACAATGATTGATTTAAAGTTTTCACTGTGCTGGCCAATAAAATAAACTTCCTGATGGTCAAAGTCAATTGTCTCCGTAAAAAAGGCAACCACTTGATTATCAGGTGACCAGGCGATTTGGAAGTTATCACCTTTATCTCCCAGACCCTCAATGATTTTTGCCTGCCCGGTTTTTAAATCAGCTATAATCAATTGATTATCGTTTTTGCGAGAGCCGTAAGTTTTTGTAATTACTTTATTATTATCTGGTGCGAATTCAAACTCTTCCCAGCTAAGTGGTAGAGTAGTTTGTTTTTCAGCTTCAAAATTATAAGCTATATTTGATCCGTCCGGATACTCCATAATCACTGTATCTTTATCAAGCGACCAAGTAATATTTCGAACATCAAAAAATGTTTTTTCACTTAATAAAACAGATTCTCCGTTTTTGTTGATTTTATAAAATTTTCCATCGTGCCGGTTGTAATAAACAACTTGATTGTTATCTAAATCCATTTCTACTCCTTTAACACCATCGGTAACTATTTTTTTAGTCCTGGTTAACCCACCGTCTGCTGTGTCATCTTCTGTTGACTTTCTTCCAGGCGCTTTGTTAGTGTTGTTGTCAGATGGCAGTGATCCGTTTGTGTTAAGATTTCTTACGGTATTCGTAGGTGGTATTTCTTCGTTAATGTTTGCTGGAGGAGAAACAAGCATTGGTCTAAAGAAAAATAAATAAATTAAAAAACCAAAAAAGAAAGTAACCAATAAAAAACCGATTACAAGCGCAATTTTTTTGTAGTCAAGTTCAGGAAGATGCATAGGATTTAATGTAAATAAATTATTCTATAACTGTTTCGACCACTTCTTTAGCTGCTTCCAGACCGCATTCTACAGGGTTAATGATGCAGTACAATAAAGGTAAAGCAATTATAATTATAATTAGTAAAACAAAATTAGCCAAAGCAAGAGCCATACCCCAACCCATTCCCAGTTTATATAATTTACCGTTGATTAAGGTTAAAAACCAGTAAATATCAAGAACTATGACAGAAATTGGAAAAAGTAGTACCGAAGCCATTAACCCAAACGCCCATCTAACAAAAACTCTTCCGGCAAGGTCTTCGATTGTTTTTTCAAGTTTTGCTGTTGATTTTTCTTTTTCTTTTTTACTTCTTTCTATTGCTTTTCTAAGCTCTAATCTTTCTAGTTTATATTCATTTTCTTGATATTCAGGCATATATAAAAATATAAGTTTTTTGACTAATATAATTATACTACATTTTTAAAATTTACGCCATTCCTCGGAGTGCTTTAATTCTTTCTTGAGCCGGTGGGTGAGTAGAGAAGAGTTTGGAAAATATTTTCTTTTTTGTACCAAACGGGTTGGCGATGTAGAGATGAGCGGTAGCATTGGATGCTTTTTTAACCGGTGTTGCGTCTGTGGATATCTTTTCTAAGGCGCTTGCCAGTCCCTCTGGGTAGCGAGTTAAAAGTGCTCCGTCGGCATCGGCTAGGAATTCTCTTTTTCTAGAGACAGCCAGTTGAATTAGCTGAGCAATAAAAGGAGATAGTATCATTAAAACAATTCCAACAATCATTAAAGCACCGCCTTTACTGTCACGATTTCGATTACCAAAGCCGAAAAAGTGCGCTCGAAGCATAAAATCAGCCATAAGCGCGATAATTCCAACTAAAACAATAACAATCGTCATTATTCTAATGTCGTAGTTTTTAATATGAGAAAGTTCATGAGCAATTACGCCTTCCAGTTCTTCGTTCTCCAATTTTTCTATAATTCCGGTTGTAAGAGCCACAGAAGCATGCTCAGGATCGCGCCCACAAGCGAAAGCATTCAAAGCAGAATCATTTATAATATGTATTCTTGGTGTTGGCAAGCCCGCGGTAATGCTTAAGTTTTCCACCATTCGATAAACGTAGGGATTATCTTGTTTTTTTATTTCTTTAGCCCCGGAAGACATTAAAGCGATTTTATCTCCTTTATAGTACCCGGTTAAACTCATAACAACGGAAATTACCACCGCAATTAAAAGCCCAAAATAGCCAAAATTATAAAGTTCACCAAAAAGCCAGCCCAAAAATAAGACAAAAGCAATAAAAATCACGATTAAAATAATAGTTTTTCGTTTATTTGATTCTATTTGGTTGTACATAAAAATTTAAAATTTTACGGTTGGGACTTCTTTCTCTTTTTTGTCTTCGATTTCGAAGAAGTCTTTTTTGGTAAATCCAAGTTTTTTAGCGATCATGTTTGTTGGGAATACTTGTAACTTAATATTAAAGTCCCGAGCGTTGCTGTTGTAAAATCTTCTTGAGGCTTGGATTTTATTTTCGGTGTCGGATAACTCATCTTGAAGCTTGGCGAAGTTTTCACTTGCTTTTAAATCAGGATAGTTTTCCGCAACCGCGAAAAGTGATTTTAAAGTATCGGTTAACATGTTCTCGGCCTTTCCTTTTTCTTCGGCACTACCGGCGTTCATAGCATTTGATCTGGCTTCGGTCACGCGTTCAAAAAGTTCTCGTTCGTGAGTAGCATAACCTTTGACTGTTTCGATTAAGTTTGGAATCAGATTATGACGTCTTTTAAGTTGGACATCGATATCTGACCAAGCTTCTTCGGTTTGATTTTTGTTTTTGATTAAGCCGTTATAAACAGCCACTAGCCAAAGAGCAACAACAGCAATTACTCCAAGGACAATCCAAAGAATTAAATTTTCCATAAGTTTGTATATTTAAATAAATTAAGTTTTGTATTTTTATTAATTTTATTGTATAATTTTATTAAGCAAAAGTAAAGGAGTATTTTGTTATTTTTTAAAAAAATGTTATAATAAATTTGGAATTCAAAATGTAGAATATTTTATATTATTCTATATTTAATATTCCATATTCTATATTTAATTTTATGAGCTACAATTATTTAGGTGTTAATTTGGGGACCTCAAGTATTAAGTTAGTGGAACTTGCCAATAACAAAGGCACCCCAAAGCTGACTACTTACGGTTTTACAGAGCAATCAATTGATATTATAAAGGACGATTCAGAGCTAGCCAGAGGCGAGGCGGTTAGGATATTAAAAAGACTATGTAAAGAAGCAGGCGTTAACACCACCAAAGCTATTACCGCTCTCCCCACTTTTTCTGTTTTTTCTTCAGTTATTAGCTTGCCTAAAATGTCAAAGAAAGATTTGGCCGGAGCAGTTAAATGGGAGGCGAAAAAAATTATCCCTATGCCGATTGAGGATGTTATTTTGGATTGGCATATATTAAATAAGGAAGAAAATTTAAAGATGCCAGGTAAAATCAAGAATTTTTTTGGACGAATTGACAGTAAGGATAAAAATAGTCAAGAAGGTAGTGATTTGCAAAAAAAAGAAAATAATAAAGAAAAGAACAAAGACATAAAAATTCTTTTAACAGGAGCCCCAAAAAATTTAGTTTCTAAATATATTGATATTTTCACTAGAGCTGGTTTGAATCTACTTAGCTTGGAAACAGAAATTTTTTCACTGGTTAGGTCTCTTGTTGGCAACGATAAGTCAACCTTAATGATTGTTGATATTGGAGCAATGTCTACTAATATTTCTTTGATTCAAAATGGAGTAGCTATAGTAAATAGAAGTATAGGTTTTGGCGGTAAAAACATTAGTAATGAAATCAGTCAAAATCTTGATGTTGATTTTAACAGGGCAGAGCAGTTTAAATTTGATATTGGGATAAATGCCGGCGGGCAACAAGACAGCTCTGTTTTTAAGACCGTTGAAAATACGATTATTCCTATTGTTGATGAAATAAAGTACACTATTGACTTTTTCAAGAATCAGTTAAATTTTGGCGCAGGACAAGGAAACAGTAATATTGAAAAAATAATTTTAACAGGAGGTTCTTCGATGATGTCTTATTTGCCTGAATATTTATCCAAGCAGTTAAATATAAAAGTTTACATTGGCGATCCTTGGGCCAGAGTTGTTTATCCACAGGAGTTAAAATCGATTTTTGAAGAAATAGGCCCTAAATTGGCAGTTTCTGTTGGATTAGCTATGAGGGAAATAGAATAATTAGCTTTTTTAGCTCATCTAGTTAGCTGGCGTGTTAAAGCTAGCGAAGCTAATGCAGTTAAAAAGCTAAATTATGTATGCCTATAAATTTATTACCAAGAGGACTTAGGGGGAAGGATAGAAAGGAAATTAGTAAAAATAAGGAAGTTGCGAAAGATGCTGGATTAAGTACTCCGGTTGGTAATTTAAAAAAGAATAAGGAAAGTAAAACTAAAGGAGGGGGCTCCGGATTTTTTAGTGCTTTATTTTTTTCAAAAGAAAAACATATAGATAAAAAAGTTTCATCTCGCGATGCAGATAAAAATTTAGAAAAGAATAAAAGAGAAGAAGTCGCATCTTTATTGAAAGATAAAAAAGATATTTTAAAAGAAAGAAAATCATCCAATAACGTTGTTTATCGTCCGTTTGGAGATGTTGATGAAAAATTTCAGTCAAAGACTGAAAATAAAGACAAGGTGAAGGAGGTAAATCACGAAGCAAAACAGGGTGAAGCACCGTTAGGTGAGAAAGAGTCCTCTGAAAGGGAAAGTGACATTGATAAAATTAAGACAGTATCACCGCCAAAACAGGACCCCGTCTTTATTAAAGACGATAAAGTAACAGTAACAAATCAAAAAAAAGAAGTTAAAAAAGAACAAAAAAAATCTTTTGGGAAATGGTTTTTAGGTAAAGAAAAAATAGCTGATATTAAAAATACAAATCACCGCCCTAACAAGACAGGTAAGAAAATATCGTCGATTAAGGTGAGTAAAGACCAGCATACGCTTACAGCAACTGTAAAAAATAAGAAAAATATAAAAAGTATTGTTAAAAAAAGGAAAAAGAATAATAACGACATAAATTTTGTTTTAGAAGAGTATTCCGGAGCATTAAAAGTTAAGATGTTACGAAATGTCTCTTTCTTTTTAATTGTTATTATTTCCTTGTTATTCACAGCTTTCTTTTTTCAAGTATTTTTAGATTATCGTAAAAGTGAGCTAGAGAAAAAAAGAAAAATTTTTATTTTTGAGAATCAAAAGATGAGAAGCATGATCGAGGATAATTTGAAATACATGAAAAATGCGGAAAAAATGAATTTAAAGTTTGAAAAAATAGATGCTTTACTGGGAAAACATATATATTGGTCTAATTTGTTTAAGTTTCTAGAGAGTAATACCCTAAAAACTGTTTATTATACCACTTTTGAAAGCGGAGGAGTAAAACAGTTAAACTTGAAAGCAACAACTAAGTCATTTGAAGAACTCTCAAAACAATTGGAAATTTTCCAAAGATCTTCAGCTATCGAAAGCGTCAAAATAGACTTCGGTTCTTTGGCCAAAGACAAGGATGATGTTGAGCATGTAAAATTTGATATTATGTTAAAATTTAAAGATGATTTTTTCTTTCAATAGATTTATTGCATAATAAGTTATGTAACGAAATCTCTTTAAAATATGGAAATTGTAATAATAGTTTATGATACTAAACGAAGACAGTAAAAAAAATCAAGTATATAATTTTACTGTTAAATATTTCAGTTATTTTATTTTTATATTTGTAATTTTAGTTTCTTTTTTTGTTTATAAATATTATTTTAAAGATTATATATATGAGATAAGGGAAATTAACAATAGGAAAATTAATCTGCAAGAAGAAATTCACAATGAGTTGTCTTATTTTTTAGAAAAATTAAAAAAAGCTGAAGAAAATTTAAGCTTAGTGTCTGATAGAGATATTAAAAAAATTAATATTATTCTACCAATAGAAGACCAAAAAACTTTATTGTTTTATTATCTTGACAATTTAGTTAAAGATAATGGTATGGAATTAAAATTTATTAAATTTTCAAACCAAGAGTATAAACCCTCTAAAAATAAAAAGACAAACACTAAAGATGAAATTCTTAAAAAGAAGGAAGAGGATGTAGCAAAAAATATATCAAAACTAAAAATAAGTATGAAAATTAGCGGAGTTAACTATGAAAAGCTAAAATTATTTCTAGGATCAATTGAAAATAATTTACGTTTAATTGATATAGATTTTTTTAATTTTTCGTCATTAGACAACGGTGATTTGAATGTTCAAGCAACCGCCTACTACGAACCGGTTACTGTTAAAGAAGAGTAGGTTAATATTTAAATAATTAAAAATTAGTTGCTATGTTACTTTGGGAAATAGAATACAAAAGAGAAGAAAAAAATTTAAAAATGCTCACTTTTATTTTAATATTTTTTTTAATATTTTTTATTATTTACCATTCTTTTTTTTCATTAAGATCTTTTTTCTATGTAGACAAAAGTGAAAATATTAACAAGACATATACCACCGAAGAAGCTAATAAAATAATTACAAAATTTGATAATGATTTTTTAAGTAGTAAAAAATATCAAGATTTAACAGAGAGATCATACCAACTATCCTTGGATATTTCTTCTGGTCGGCAAAATCCGTTTAAGCCATACCGGTAATCATTTTAACATATAAGCCCCGCCAGCTGGTGGATTAACATTTAAGCACAAACACTTGCTAAAGTAAGCTATTTTGATAGTATTTTGGATGGTTCGTTTGTTAAATGATTAAATGTTTATGCTTAAGTGAACATTATGTTGCTTACGTCTCAAAAAATATTAGATAAATTAATTCAACTAAAGCTTATCTCTCCGGATGTTATCGAAGAGGTTCGAGCAATGACCGATCCTCTCGAATTGGAAAAATTTTTACTTGGTAGAGAGATCGTAGATGTTGAAGCTTTAACTAAGATTAAGAGTGAAATTTTAAATGTGCCTTATATTGATTTGCACGGTACCGATATAGATCAAGAAGTTTTTGATTTTTTCCCGCAAGAAATCATAAAAGATCACAAAGCTATAGTTTTAGGAAAAGACAAAAACGAGTTAAAGGTAGGCATGGTTGAGCCGCAAAATTTCAGATCTGTTCAAGCTGTTGAATTTTTAGTTAAAAAGAATCGTTTGAAGGTTAAGTATTTTATTATTTCTCCAAGCAGTTTTAAATATATTCTCAAAACGAATAGTACTATTGGAGGGGAAGTTGAAGAAGCGCTTGACATCGCAACTACAAAATACACTAGACAGCAAACCATTGATTCTTTGAAAAAAGTTGCGGGTGACTTAGAAACGATCAAAGGGGCACCAATATCTAAAATTGTTTCAGTAATAATTCGTCATGCTGTTGAGGGAAAAGCCTCTGATATTCATATAGAGCCGGGAGTGAAAACCTCAAAAATTCGCTACAGGGTTGACGGAATTTTGCATACTTCGCTTTCGCTTCCAATACATGTTCATTCGGCTATTGTTTCCAGGATTAAGATTATGGCGAATTTAAAGATCGATGAAACCAGAATACCGCAAGACGGACGTATAAGACTCACAGTTGATAACAGGCAGGTTGATTTCAGGGTTTCTGTTTTTCCTTTAATGGGGCAAGAGAAAACTGTTTTAAGGGTCTTGGATACAATGAGCGGAATAATGGATTTGGCTGAACTTGGATTTAACAGTAATCATAAAAAATTAATAGAAGAAAATATAAAGTCTGTAAACGGAATGCTTCTTTTAACCGGTCCGACCGGATCCGGGAAAACGACTACTCTTTACTCTATTTTAGATATTTTAAATAAGGACGATGTTAACATTATTACTCTGGAAGATCCGGTAGAGTATTTTGTGGAAGGAGTGAACCAATCTCAGGTTAAGCCGGAAATTGGCTATACTTTTGCTGCCGGACTTCGCTCTATTTTGCGTCAAGACCCTAATGTGATTATGGTTGGGGAGATTAGAGACGGAGAGACAGCAGAGCTTGCAATTCACGCCTCTCTAACCGGTCATTTTGTTTTATCCACACTCCATACTAATAGCGCTATTGGCGCGTTACCACGTTTTATTGATATGGGAGCAGAACCATTTTTACTTGGTTCAACTTTAAAGGTAGTAGTAGCGCAAAGATTGGTTCGGAGAGTTTGTCCTTATTGCGCGAAAGAAGAACAGGTTCCGGAGAAAACAAAAAAAGATATTTTGAATGAAATTCAAGGTATACCGGATACTTATCTAAAAGATATTTTTCAAAAAGATATAAAAGATATTAATTTGAGTGATATAAAATTCTACAAAGGAATAGGGTGTGAAAAATGCAGCGGAGACGGTTATCGCGCTAGAAGTGTAATTGCAGAAGTTTTAGTAATAACAGAAAAAATTAAAAATATAATCTCTGAAGAATACCACGAAAGTAAAGTGCAAGAAGTTTTAGACAATGAGGGAATGATAACTCTAAGGCAAGATGGAATATTAAAAGTACTTCAAGGAGTAACAACTATAGAAGAGGTGATGAGAGTAACAAATGAATAATTTTTATATATTTAAAAACTAAAACTAATTTTTATGAAAAAAATATTAATCATAGAGGACGATGTTTTTTTGTCTAATATCTATTCAAAAAAATTCGAAAGTGAGGGGTATAAAGTATTTTTTGCTTTAGACGGTAAAAAAGGACTTAATCTTATCAAGCAAAAAAACCCAAATATAATTTTGCTTGATTTAATGCTCCCGAGTATGACTGGCTTTGAGATACTGGAAGCCATGGCAAAAGACAAAGAAATTAAAAATATTCCGGTTATCTTACTTACTAATATAAACGATCAAGACGAAATTAACCGCGGTTATGATTTTGGAGTAAAAGATTATGTTATTAAGACTTTTTTTACACCAAGTGAAGTAGTGGAAAAAGTAAACAAATTTGTATAGAGTGTTTTTATGTCTTTATATGACTACAAAGCAAAAGATAAAACCGGTAAAATTGTGAAAGGTTCAGTTGAGGCGGTTAATAAAGATATTGCTGCTGACATGCTTGGTGAGCGTGATCTTATTATTATTGATATTTTTAGAGAAAATCGCGTTAGAATTTTTGATAAAACGTGGAATTTTCTTGTTAATAGAATTAAAACCAGAGATATTGTTTTATTTATGCACGAGCTTTCGGTTTTAATATCATCGGAAATTCCGATTGTGCAATCTCTCCGTGTTTTAGAAAAACAAACTAATCATAAATATTTTAAAAAAGTTATTTTGGAGATTGCCGACGGAGTGGAAGGCGGGGGAAAATTATCCGATGCTTTTAGTCGATATCCAAAGATATTTAATAATTTTTTTGTCAAGATGATTAAATCAGGAGAAACTTCCGGACGACTGGAGGAGGTTTTTTTATTTTTGGCTGATGAGCAAGAAAAAAATTATATTTTAGCCAGAAAAATAAGAAGCGCTATGATTTATCCGATTTTTATTATCATCACGATGATTGTAATTGGAATTATAATGCTTGTTTTTGTAGTTCCTAAAATCGCGTTAATGTTTGAAGGAGCTGGTGCAGAACTTCCTTTCAGCACAAGATTACTTCTTGGCACAAGTGATTTTATTGTGTCTTCTTGGTGGTTTTTTATTATAATTTTAGCTTTTTTAGGTTATTTATTTAATATGTATAAAAATACATACGCAGGTAGAAAAATAATAGATATTTTAGTGCTAAAGATTCCTATATTCGGTAGTCTTTTGAAAAGGTTTTATTTAACTCGTTTCTCCAGAAGTTTTTATACATTGGTGTTGGGGGGAGTTGATATTAAGAGTGCTTTGAAATCATCAAAAGATATTCTTAATAATATAGTTTATAAAGAACTACTAGAAGAAACTATTAAAGAAGTTGAGGACGGCAGATCAATTGCTTATGTTTTTTCAAGGAGTGCTTTAATTCCACCAATGTACTCACAAATGATAAGCGTTGGAGAAAAGACCGGTAAATTAACATCCATTTTAGAAAAAATTACAGATTTTTATACAACCGAAATAGAAGAAGCCATAAAAAATTCCATAGCTCTTTTCGGACCAGTTATTATGATTGTCATTGGTGTAACCGTTGGATTTTTAGTGGCCTCTGTAATTATGCCAATGTATGTGTTGTCGTCAGCGTTTTAAATTAAGAAAACAAAACAGAATTTATTTAAAATTTGGCGTTTGAAGTAATTTTGTGTTATAATATAAAAAAATAATCTTTCGTGTGATTTGAATTCATTACATGAAAACTCTAGAAAGGGTGGTGAAAAGTAAATGAAAAAAAATAAACAAGGTTTTACTTTAATCGAGCTTTTGGTTGTGATTGCCATTATTGGTATTTTATCAACTATGGCTGTAGTTGCTCTTGGGAGTGCTCGAAGTAAAGCTCGCGACGCTAAAAGACAATCTGATTTAAAGATTTTCCAAACAGCGATTGAGATGAACATTAGTGATAATGGAGCTGCGCCTACGGTTCCTGCTAACTGGGCAGCCCTTGCAACAGCTTTAGCAACTTATTTACCAGGTGGATTGCCGGAAGATCCTTCTTCTACACCTAGGATTTGGTGTTATTGCGTAGATAGTGCCAGTACATCTAAATATTTGGTTGGTACTACTATTGAGAATGATACTACCAGTATTGCTGGTGATTTGGATACACAAGAACTTGTTGCAGGTACTCTTGGTATTTATGATATTGACACTGAATGCAGGTGTAGCGATGATGCTGTTCCTGCTGCTTTTGATTGTCGAGATGGTTCTAATGGAACAGTAGATAGTTTTGCTACCGATACGGCTATTTGTCTTGGTACAACAAGTTAATTTTTCTATTTGTAGAATAGAAAAATTAATTAATCAAAATTTTGATTGTATTATTCTATACAATATAAAAACGAGTCTTTGGCTCGTTTTTATGTTTTTTTGGTTTTGTGGTATAATAAGATTAAAATATAGAATATTTTGATTTATGTTTAATGATTCATTATTTATTATCCTATTTTTTATTTTTGGCGCTATTATCGGTAGTTTTTTGAATGTGGTTATTTATCGGACTTATCACAATAAATTTTTTTTAAAAGCAAGAAGTTTTTGCCCGAAGTGTAAAAAAATGATTGCCTTGTACGATAATATTCCGATCCTAAGTTTTATTTTTTTACGCGGAAAATGCCGACATTGTAAAACCGGGATTTCTTTACAATATCCAATAGTTGAATTTATAACAGGCTTGCTTTTTGTAATTATATTTTTTGTAAATCACCAGTTACCAGTTACCAATTATCAGCTATCGATTAGTTTATTTCGTGATTTATTCATAACCTCTGTTTTAATTATTATCTTTGTTCAAGATTTAAAATGGTACATTGTTCTGGATAAAATTATTTTACCCGCAACTTTGGTTGCATTTTTAATAAATTTATTTTTAGGATTAAGTTTCCGGAGTCTATTATTGGCCATGTTTATCGCCGGTGGGTTTTTTCTTTTGCAGTTTGTTATTTCAAAAGGAAAATGGATCGGAGGAGGAGATATCCGTTTAGGATTATTTATGGGCGCATCTTTAGGATTTCCAGAAATATTAATAGCCTTATTTTTAGCATATATTTTAGGATCTTTTATTGGAATTTTTTTAATAATAATAGGCAAAAAAAAGATGTCCAGCAAGCTACCATTCGGAACATTTCTTGCCCCAGCGACTTTAATAACTTTATTTTGTGGGGATAAAATTTTAGAGTGGTATCTTAGTCATCTAGTAATGTAAATATTTAAGCATAATTTGAATTGTTAATTTTATTAAAATTTGGTAAAATATAAACATAATGCAAATACATAAAATTAAAAAAAAGCTAAAAGCTATAAGCTATAAGCTAGAAGCTAACAAGGCTTTCACTTTGATTGAAATTCTCACAATCATTACTATAATCGTACTTCTTTCCGGTGGGATTTTTTATAATTTTAAAGTAAGTAAAAAATCTGTTTTAGAGGCGGTTGTCAAGGAGGTTGTTTTTAATATTAAAAAAGTAGAGCAAATGAGTAAAGGAACTAGCCAGGAAGGAGTCAACGAGGCAATAGATTGTCCGAGTGAAGTTTGTGCTTTTGGGGTTGCTTTTAATGATGTTACTGGAAAAGATTATATAGTTTTTGTTGATAAAAATTATGACCGTATTTATCAGGTTGGTGATAAAATCTTGGAAACAATAACACTACCGAATAGCATAGAATATGTAACAAGTGATTTTATAAATGTTTCTTATGAGTCTCCTTATGGCACGACCCATGTTTATGATTCAGCTTTAGTCGATTGTGATGTATTATCAGGAGCAGTATGTTCCATTGAGATTCGCTCCACAGATGATAATGCTATTTCATTTGATATAAAAATTAATAATTCAGGCTTGACTTATGTTGAGTAGTATTAAAAACAATAACGGCTATAATCTGTTGGAAGTAATTATTGGGGTTACAATTTTAGCTGTTGGGATTACGGCTATTTTGTCGATTTCAATGAAATTGATTCAAGCTCAAGATTATGTAAAACATAGAGAAACGGCTATTTTATTTTCTCAAGAAGGTTTTGAAGCAATTAAATCAAGGCTAGAGGATAACTTTAATAAATGTCATGTGGATTTAGATTCTATTTTAAACACTTGGAACTGTTGGGGTGATGTTACGATTTCGATTGATACTTGTACTTGCTCTCAGGTTTTTGATATTACAGAAGGCTATAAAACAGATTTTGACGGAATAGACTGGTTTATAACTTTAGAGGCATTAAACTCTTGGCATTTACTGCGCTATAACTGCGTGGATAGTGATCCTTGTTATTTTTCACACACAGACTTAGGCAGTAATTCTGAGAGTACTATTTTTGAACGAAAAATAAGCATGGAAGATAGGCAAGATTACGACACAGACGGTAACGACGATATGGTTAAAATCAGCTCAGTGGTCAGATGGGAAGAACGAGGAAGTTATAAATATGTTACCACCACCTCTGAGTTTTATAATTGGAGATGGAGAAAAGAGTGAATCGTGTAAATATTTAATCAATTATATAAATGAATTTTGAAAAAATAAAAAATCATTCCGGCAGTACTTTATTAATTTCTCTTATTGTTTTGTCTATTTTTTTAACTATAGGAATGATTGTTTCTAATATTATCATTAAAGATATTAGTTTAAATCGAGACCATGGAGACTCTAACTATGCTTATTATGCTGCGGATATGGGGCTTAAAAAAGCGATTTGGCTTTTAAACAATGAAATTTTTACCAATGGACATGCTTGGGGTGATTTTTATGCAAGTGGAGTTGATATATGTCCGAGTGCTTGGGATGAAGAGACTCAAGAGTGTCCATGCCCTGTTTATCAAGATACGCCTGCTTGTGTTCATCCGGTTGATTCGACTCTTATTCTTGACAACTATATCTATCCCAACGGACCTCGCTATCGAGTTTATATGTTTTTGGAATATAATTCCGGCGCAAATGGATTAAATAGAAAATTAACTTTAACATCAATCGGCACTTATCATAATAATAAAAGAAAATTGGAATATAGCACCTGTATTGGGAATATGTGTAAATAATCATACAATCATTAAAATAGCGTTATGTTTAAATGTTTAAAAGTTAAAATGTTAAAATGCCGTAGTGGTTTCACTATTATTGAGCTTCTTATCGCTATTACTATTTTTACTTTGGTTTTGAGTAGTATTTTTTCTATTTTTATTTTTTCTTTAAAAAGAAATCAGAAATTAATGAAAAATCAAAATCAAGTTAGCGCTGTTCGTAATATTTTTAGTAGTATGGAAAAAGAAATTAGAAACGCTGAAGTAAATAATTATGCTTTCAGGTCTAGCTCAATATGTCCGGATCAAGGCAAGATTTTTAAAATAGACGAAAGTGCCCCGTCTGTTAGTTTTGTTTTAAACGATAAATGTATTAAATATAGAATAGGCACAATAGGAACTAATATCAGTGTTCTTTTTAAGGAGGGGGAAGATGCTTCTGACGGAGCAAATCATATTGAGCGAGCTGTTTTAGACCCTAATTTGGAGGTTATAGAGTTGAATTTTGTAAAAAGCAGTTTAAGTGATCCGTCAATTACCATAGAAATGGCCGTGAAAATAACCGGACAAGATAATAACAAAGCGTTAAAATATCAATTTACAATAGATAACATAAAAGATACAATTTTGAAAAAAGATTATCTTAAAGAATGGACAGAATTCAATGAAGTTTATGACACTGTAAAAAACGGAGACTATGCTTACGTTGCTACAGATCAAGGATTAAAAATTTTTAATATTAGCGACCCAAAAAATATTCAGCTTGTCGGTCCGCCTGACAACACTAAAATTTTTTTACAAGATACACAAGAAGATTTCGAAACCGGTTGGTATATTAATTACAAAACAAGCACAAGCCAAAACCCCGGAAGTATTGAATTTCTGACAGGTGAAACCGATGGAGCTTTTACTTCCCCTGTTTATAATATTGGGGATAACTTTGGCTTTGGAACGGTTAGTAGGATTAGTGAGCCGCCGGGTTGCGAAAAGGCGACAGCTAAAGTAAAAACTTGTAACGAATACGATTGCTCCGATAGCCCCGGTTGGGATGGTTGTGAGGTAGCAAGCGGTAGTGACTTATCGGACGGTAGTTGCGTTGATGATGAAGAAAAATATATTCAGTATAGAGTCGTTCTATCAGGTCAAGACATCTGCCCCTTTGATGGCGACACTCAATGTAATGGTAGCAATCTGGAAACTTGCGCCACTCAGGTGGATGGCTGCCTTAGCTGGGAAATAACAGATAGTTGTAATAACGGACCTTTCGGAGGACTGTGCGATAGCACCCCATCCCCTTTTTGTTGTACTCATGATTGCGACAGTATTCAGTGCGGAGGAACAGGTGGTGTTCAAATTTCAACTTGCGCTCCGCCGGCACCGGGAGAGTGTGATGATGAGTTATTTGAAGATTGCGCAACCGGAACCTGTCATACCGGATCGATCGGTGCTAACTGTTGTCAGGACGAAGTTTGCACTTTTGAAGACACACAATGTGACGGAACTAATACCGCCATTCAAACTTGCCAGACAAGCACTGTTACCGGTTGTAAAGATTGGGTGCCTGAAAGTTGCGCAAGTATAGATCCAAGTAAACCTACTTGCTATCCTGGAGGAACCGAAGTTTGCGAACCCGGCGGTAATGCTTGTTGCGATATTTTTGACGAATCCCCACCGGTAATAACTTTAAACTATCCATCTGCAGGACAGATTTTCTACAGAGGAAATGAATCATTAATAAACTTTTTAGCTACCATCACCGATGACTCAGAAATATCTGTTGGTAACCAGCCAATAACCTATATTCAAAATCCCGATGGAACAGATATCTCCACCTTAACTTTATACGACGATGGAGACCATGGTGACGGAGGCGCTGATAACGATCAATATGGAACAATCTCCTGGAATCTAACAAGTCAACCGCTAGGAAGTTACTATATAGATATCTTTGCTGAGGATAATAAAGGGAATAATATTTATGAAGACAATATTGGAAACTTTACAATATCTTTGAAGCCGGATGGGATGGCTTGTGGGGATGCTGCGGAGTGTGTAAGTGATATTTGTTGTGCAGGAACTTGCGGTGAAGGCTGGAAAACAAATGGAGAATCTTGCAGCCTTAATTGTGAATGTGAGGGCGGATTATGTGATAGCGGAATTTGTAAAACCCC
>Ga0257124_1000685_pt1 | contig 33408 bp, 37 predicted proteins | sample SI106_150metaG_FD_190154 | JGI IMG/M metagenome (GOLD analysis project Ga0257124, IMG submission 190154) | Marine microbial communities from Saanich Inlet, British Columbia, Canada - SI106_150 | ecosystem: Environmental > Aquatic > Marine > Inlet | place: Canada: British Columbia | collected...
TCTTTTTCTGGTAGTTTATGTATCGAAGTTAATAAACTACCAGAACCGGCTGAATCGTCTTTTTCTGGTAGTTTATGTATCGAAGTTAATAAACTACCAGAACCGGCTGAATCGTCTTTTTCTGGTAGTTTATGTATCGAAGTTAATAAACTACCAGAACCGGCTGAATCGTCTTTTTCTGGTATATATTCTCGTAATTCGTTAATTTTTAATAATTTTTTATTGTTATCATATTCTTTATACAATAAATATCCTTTATGTTTACCTATATCCATTAAAATAACGCATATTTTATTCAATAATAATTGATATTCAACATCGACTTCTTGATATAATTTGGAGATTTTAGCAAATTTAATTATGTTCTTTAATAGTTTAACACTAGTATAGCCACAAATAAACGTCCTAACCTCTGCAATTAGTTTAATAGTTTGTTTGATAATAGCTTTATCATAAGATTTTATATATATTGTATCTTTTTTATATGTCATAATTTCATCATTCTTCATAATATCATTACAATTACATTTATATGTGTAATTGTGTTTTTGGCAATTACAATCTCCATAACATATAAAATTAATTATGTTTTCGCCTATTTCCATGCTAAAATCTGACGCGTCACAATTACAACACGTACTTATATGATGAAGAACAATTTTAATATTAGATTCTCCACCTCCATATGTTGAATATAAACTATAAAAATCAAAAACTTTGTCAAAATCATATATTTCATAGCTTTTAAAATATATCATATGGTTTCCTGAGTCTACATATTTATCCATATAGTTTTTTTTCGATATAATAGATGTAATATCTACATCTACAATCATTTATATCTTCATACATATATTTACTATTACCTGCATTATAAATCATATCATGACTCCATAAAGCATCGCATTGTCCGTCACAAAACATGCCATCGTGTGAAGGTATATCAAAATCATCTACGCTAACTTCTATGTTAAACAATTATTATATGTCATATAAATTAAACCTGTGGTATTATAGTTCCCATATGTTGACTATATTGTACTTGCATCGGTTTATGATAAATTTGTTTTTGGTAATTTTTATATGATGGTGCAGTAGGTTTTTCTATTTTTGTAGTTCCTCTAGCAAATATTTCATGATTCTGCACTTCACGAATTCTCTGTTGATTTATTGGAGTGTCAATTTTGGCATGTAAATTACTCTTTTTAAATACTAGATAATTAGGATCATTAACGCGTTTTAAATTATTTTTAACATTTTCAACATTTACATGTTGCATATAATTAGATAATTTCTGAATTATATATTTTGGATCTTTAACAGCACGTATCACGTTCTCAAAATTATCATTATTAACTTTTGCCTGATAACCATATGTGTTTTCAACCATATATTGTTGATTTTGTACAGATTTGAATGATGACGACGAAATATTAGGCATTATATTTTGTAAATATCTATAAAAATTTTCTATCATATATTCTTGAGTTTGTACAGATTTTAATGCTGATGAAGGAATATCTGGAATAATATTTTGTAAAAATGTTGTTATAGCCTTTTGTATCTCAGGATATGTATATTTTACTTCTCTTATAAAGTTATTTATTTGATCTTGATTAATATTTTTGTTATACATATATTTATTTTGAACATTTAAATTTATATGATTATAATCTGTTAACGCGCCTTTGTTTAAATCATCTATTGCTTTTGTAAGATAAGGTTGACTTTTGATAGTTTTAGGGTTTACTATTCTACCAGACCTTTCTCGTAATACATGGGGGGTGTTCACAGTTAATAGACCTCCATGTTTACCCTCTGTTGTTATAAATTGACTTTTAACATCCTTAAGCACAATTTTAATATCTGATGTAACATTTAATATTAATGGTGCATGTTCTCTAACATGCGCCTCTACATTAATTTTATCAAATGTAACAGGAATATTTACTAATTCATTATTCACTCTCATTTCAAAAAACATTGGCGCTATTTCATGAGAAAATCTATTATCATGTTTTTTGTCGACCAATTTATAACCACCTGCATTTCTATCATATAATGCTACAAATGTCTGTTGGACATTTTCTGTTGTTCTTCCACTTAAACTACGATGCTGTTCATTAACTTGTGGATTAACAAAACTTACTCCTGTGCTGAATGGTCTAGTAATAATATCCACTGCAGGCTGTGGCTTCCTAGTTCCTTCCGCAGCTAACCCGTATATATAATCTGGATCTGGCATAAAATCTATATTTGTTTTCCTCAAATTGTTTAAATTTTTATTACCATACCCTTCACCATTTAAATAATTTATGATAGGCTTAGTAGCATCTAAATTCTTCACATATTCATTATCCGCATGTACATTTTGCATAACCTCTTCAACATTTACTATTTTATGAAATGGCATATATATATTTCCATTTCTGTAAGGGTCTCCATCTATTTCTGTATTTGTTATCCGTCTATTTGTTAATTGATTAATATATCCATTACCGACAAAACCAGTTCTACCATCTTGGTAATAATTACTCATTTTAATTAATCTAATTTTATAAAAAATTTTGATATAATTTATCATAAAGTTTTTATAAAATTTTTAAATTTTTCGTTTATTATCATTATTTATAACTTTATTATTAGCAGAATGACGATAATAATATATAATAGGATGGTTTGAACTATTGTGCATAGTATTAAAATACTTATTTATAATATAATGACAACCATACCCGGGCCCAAGAGATAATATAGATAATATTACAAATACTTTTAATTTATCATACATATTTATTATAATATTTATTTTTTATATCCAAATTTTATTATCAATTTTTATAATATTTATTCCATAGAACATGTAAATATACACTTAACGTTATTACCCAATAAACAGTTGTACTTATAACAAATAAAATACCGAGAGATATAACATATATCAAACATATGTTATAGTGGGGTTTTAAAGATACATCATTGTAATTATATTTATTATAATAACATTTAAATGTTGAATTTACTTTATGAAATGGATAAACCAGATTTAATATATCTTTATTATTTTGTTTGGGTGTATTAATAGTTGTTATATGTGTATCATTTAATTGAGTATTATATTGTACACTAAGTTTGTAATTATAATAAATTTTATCATATACGCAGTTTCTCCCACACACTTCCAATTCTTCTTCTGTTATTAATACTTCACTTAACGTTAAACATGAAGTATGTATAAATTTATTTTTTGTCGTACAATTTATTAAAAATGGCGTAATTATCAAAATAAAGTAAAAAAATGTAAGTACACCACAACAAACAAAACAACTTATGCAACCTACATAAGTTGTTTTGTTTGTTGTGGTGTAAGTACACCACAACAAACAAAACAACTTATGCAACCTACATAATTAGCATAGAAACATATTTCTAAATGTTTTATTTTTGATTTTTCAGAAAATTTGAACATAATAAAATTTATTAATTAAGTTATTCAAATTTTATTAAATCAATTTTTAATTTAAATAACTGCAATAACTAAAATGACGGAAATGACTGGAATAACTGGAATGGCTAAAACGCATTATGATATTTTGCAATTAAAAATTGACGCTTCTTCTGATGATATAAGAAGTGCATATAAAAAATTGGCTTTTAAGCACCATCCAGATAAAAATAAAGAAAATGACGATACATATTTTAAACAAATATCAAAAGCATATTCAATTTTATCTGATAATGATTTGAGAACAGAATATAACAGATCATTAGATATTATCGATAATTGCCTAGTAAATAATAATACATCTAACCAAACACAGTTTATAGATATTTTTGCTACAGATGATCCTACAAATAATATGTTTAATAATAATATAGAACATAATATTCAGAATACATCTGATCAAACTATTACAACAACAAAATATCGAGATATGAATGGGAATATAGTTACACAAAAAATAATCGAAAGTAAGGATAAAAATGGCGTTATAACAACGAAAATATGGGATAGTTTAACTAATAATACTATTACCATAAATTGAAAATAATTTTTTAATACAAATAAATTTAATTATGAATCATAAAATAATGGATTTATATTTAAATACACATATATGAGGTATTATCATCCAATACTTACATATCAAAGATGGCTGCTAATTTACGTCGAGCTATATATTATGATATATGTATATATTCTAAATATATGATATCGTTTATGAATAGGGCGCGTTCAATAAGAAATTTAAAGTATATAAGGCAATTTAAAAGGTGAAACGAGTATAATTTTAATCAGTATATCGACATTTATAATAAATTAAAATTAGTAAATAGATTAAAACTTGAAAGAAACAGTAATAATATTAAATTACATAATCAATTTATCGATACCAAAAAAAATTAAAGATACCTATATATAGAGATGATTTTGACAAACTAAAACAATTAAATAGTGAATCACATAAATTGATTAACATAATTAATAAAAATGATGTATATCGCAAAAATGTTGTAGAGATATATAATAAAATACCTGTTCAATGTCAACGTCGCATGCAAACTGTACAAATAAATTATTTACGTATAATTGAAACCATCCTAACATGATTACAAAGAAAGTATGTTAGGATGGTTACTAGTCTGTTTAGTAATTTGTTTATTAACGGTATATCATGCTGTAACTCCTGAATTGATATATGTATTAATGTTCGGTGTTGGATTTTTAACTACAGTATCAATAATATATTTTCCACTAACTGTTATGATATTTGTTATGAGGTATTATCAAGATTCAAATGATAAAAAATATCAATACAAAAATTATCAATTTTCTAATATACATATTAAATTTTTCAAAATTACTAAATTATGTATAATACTTCATCTCTTAATATACAATTCAAAAAATTATATATTATTAATTAGATAAAAATAAATATCTATATAATTTTATTTTAATAAGAAATAAAGAAATCTAAAAGATTAAATTAGTATAATGACAAATTTTTTGTTATTCATATCATTTTAAAAAAATACAAAAATAAAAAAAAAATTATTTTTGTATTATAAAAAATGAGTCAAACAGTAGCTTCAGGATTTATCGATTTAGCAACTTTCGATCTTCTCGAACAACGATTATATTCTCCATACGGTGTCAATTATTATATGAAATGTGTCCGCAGAGCAAAATGGTCCACTCATATTCCAGCTCCATTAAAAAAAATGAATGACGCTAAATTTGGCGGTGAATTTGCAGGTAGATTTGTCCGTTCTGCAGATATTGTTTTGAGACAATGGTTGAGATTTGAAATTTCTGCAGTCGCATTTAAAGATGACGTCGAGGCTTTGATGCTTGCTGATACAAGTAACACAGTTGATATCGGATGGCCAAAGAATTTTGGTCATAATTTGGTAGAAAAAGCACGTTTGACATTTAATGATGTTCAAGCTCAAGAGATTGATTCTTATGACCTTGATATTCAGAAACAATTTAAGGTAACTGCATCTCAAAGAGATAATTACAATGTAATGGTAGGAAATGTCGCTGCAATTCAATTGACTCCTGCATCTAAAAAGCGTAGTATTCAAAAATTGGTATTGAATGTGCCTTTCCCATGGTTTTTTGCTCGTGACTCAGGTTTTGGTCTACCAATGTGCTCTCTCCCATTTAACAATGTTGATGTAACATTTACATTGCGTGAAGCTGAGAAACTATTGGCAATTTCTGGAACATATTCTGTAGATCAAGCTGTGCACGTTCCAACATTCGATGATTTGAAAACTGTAAAAATTGATAAATGTGAAGTATGGACTGAATATGCTCTATTAGAAGAGCAAGAAAGATTGCGAATGGCGAATACTCCACGCGAAATGATTATTGAACAATTCCAAACTTCTAAGAAATCTATTCCAACAAGTTCATCAACTGCTCAACAAGATATTAGATTTTCACATGCTGTTAAATCTATCCAATTTATGGTAAAAAATAACAATAAGATTGGTGATGGTAACAAGGTAATTAGATGGTCACAATATACTCAGAATTCTGTTGCTGCTCCAACTACATTTGTCAATCCAATTAAGAAAGCATCTCTATTGTATGAAGGAACTGCAAGATTACATGAATTGAATGCAGATTTCTTTACTGATGTTGAACCATACTATAAAGCTATTGCAAGAGATGTTGAACAAGGGTATCATCTATGGTCATATGAACTCCATTTCGGAGCATTGAACCCATGTGGATCTACTAATTTCAGTGCATTGAACAATCCTAGTTTGAAAATTGAACTAGACACAAATAATATTGAAGTTGCGAATTTGGAATTAATTATCAAGGCATATTCAGCCACAGTCGTGGTGTTCCTCAGAGGAGGCTTCGGCTTTGTTACGTATTAGGGTTTGGATTCTAAAAATTATCTAGGGTTTGAAAAAATTGATTTAAAAAAAATATTTACATAAAATTATAAAATGGTTTTATATAAATGTGTATTGTGTAATGAGTTAAAAATTTTACAAAAAACGTTATATGAAAAAGGACATTGTATATCGTGTTCGAAACCTAAAGATAAAGGATTCAAATGCCATAATTGTGGGAAGTCCCAAGCATTGAGGACATTACGGAAATATTTGCTTGATAATGATAAAGAAATTTCTAAACAATTAAAAAAGATTACTAATGAGTATATTAACGGGAATAAAACATTTGAGCAGTTAGTAGATTTTTGGAAATATCTATATACCAAATTATCATGTAATTCATGTGCAAAACATATATACGGTAAAGATTCTGTTGCATTAATGAAAAAGGGGTATGATAGTGTATGTAAGGGCGCCAATTGTACATTGGTACCTAGTTTTGGTATATGTGGTGGAAGACCTGAATATTGTAAAAAATGTGGACAAATTTATGGATCTATAAATAATATACAAATTATAGATATAAGGCATAAAAATGAATATTGTGTTGAATGTTTGAAAATCGCAGAAAATGATAATACATATAAAGTAACAAGAGGAAATTTTAGACATAAGGTTACGAAGTTATTATATTGTAGTAAACATAATCCAAATAATCATGATTCGACACGTAAAAAATGTGTGTCTTGTGTTAAAAAAAAGATAAACGACAAAAATCACAAAATCAAATATGCGAGATTTGGGTTACCCAATACAGGAATTATATATTGTTATACATGTAAGCCTAAAGGCGCTCGAGATAGTCATAAATATTGTGAAAAATGTGATAAAATTCAAGCTTCATATGGTTTTGTTAATGATAAACCTGTTAGATGTGAAAAATGCTCGTACTTGAGCGACGTAGTAATGATAAATTTGAGATCTAAAAGATGTAGTGTATGTAATAAAAGACACGCGATGTATGGTTATCCTGGAAAATCCCCAACACATTGTGGTAGAGATAAAACAATGAAAATGATTCTTCGTCCGAATAGGAAGTGTGTTGATTGTGCTAACGGCGCAATTTATGGTTATACATTACCATTACATTGTGAAAAACATATGGTTGATGATGAACAAAATCTTGTCGAGAGAAATTGTGTTTCGTGTGGTATAACAGAGGTACTTGGGAAGAATGACATGTGTATATATTGTGATCCGGATAATTTTAAGAATAAACGGTTATATAAACAAAAAATAGTTAAAAAATTTTTAGATAAAAATAATATCAAATATAATTATTATGATGAAGTTGTAGACAGACAATACGGAAAAGAACGACCAGATTTTTTAATACGCTGTAAATCACATATATTAGTGATTGAAGTTGATGAAAATCAACACATGGCCAGTACATATAAAAGTGATGATTGTGAAAGAGTACGGATGTTTAATATGAGTCAATCTTATAGATTACCAACTATCTTCTTGAGATATAATCCGGATATTTTTAAAATAAATGGTAAGGGAACAGATGCACATCTGGATATTAGACACAATCAATTATTACAGCAAATATATAGATTCAAAGATTTCGATAGAACAAAAATGGGATATTCAAATGTTGTTTATCTATTTTATAATGACTATAATGAAAACGATATTCCCATACATATCTTAACACCATTTGTAAAAGGATATAAACTCGTTATCGATAAAAAAATAAAAATACATAATGAGATGTCAATTCATGAAAAAGATATATTGAGAGTTAGAAAACAATTGATAAATACTGATATTTGTATATTACATAACGTGTTAAGAGTTTTATATATTCAAAACACGGAATATGAACTCGTAATAGATAATTTTAATTTTAAAGGTTATGATATAACTGATACACGAAATGTAATTGATAAACGAGATATAATTGAAATGTTATTGTTATTTGAACATTTAACTATTGTGGAAACATATATAAATAACCATATAATGGTTAACAAGGAAAAACAAATGATGAGGGAACAGCATGCAATATGTGATACATTTTCCAATGACTATACATCTAAGGAATATATGAAATTAGATATATATCATACATTAAACGTATTAAATATACATATGTTGATGCGTATGGCAACAGCTTTAAAATTACCCGAGTATAATTTTATATTTAAGAGAGTATTTAATAAAACTAAATTTCAACTGTCAAAAGAAGAATTGATAGGAAGTATGTTATTAAAAAAAAATATATCAGATATTTTAAACGTATATAACGCTAATAATAGTAGAATAAATAATAATAGTAGAATAAATAATAGTAGAATAAATAATAATAGTAGAATAAATAATAATAGTAGAATAAATAATAATAGTAGAATAAATAATAATAGTAGAATAAATAATAATAGTAGAATAGATGATAATAGTAGAATAGATGATAATAGTAGAATAGATGATAATAGTAGAATAGATGATAATAGTAGAATAAATAATAATAGTAGAATAAATAATAATAGTAGAATAAATAATAATAGTAGAATAAATAATAATAGTAGAATAAATAATAATAGTAGAATAGATGATAATAGTAGAATAGATGATAATAGTAGAATAGATGATAACAGTAGAATAGATGATAATAGTAGAATAGATGATAATAGTAGAATAGATGATAATAGTAGAATGACACAAATTGAAAATAAACTCGGTAAAATGAATAAGAATTTATTGAAAGAACTTATAAATAAACTTGGAGCGAGAGAAAAATATTATATTAGATCAAAATGCGGTGATAGACCATTTTACAATTTATTGAAATCCCATTATATACAAATAATTATATCGTATTATATGGAAAATGGTATAAATACCAACGGAGAATATCCAAATAATAACACATTGTCTGGCACTGATATACGCAACATAAATATAAATACGATGAAAGTTGAACAATTACGTATATTATGTAGAAGATATCCTGATATCAAGACTAAAATTTTCTTGGTAAATAATCGCAAAAAAGATATGTATAAGGGAACACAATTTATGAGATTACGTCAAGAGGATTATATAACACTAATTTCTATGTATATAGATAAAATATATAATGATATGTCTAATGTAGAATTAGATAATAAATATTATAATTAAAAATTTATAGTTCAAAATTAAATAAAAAATATGTATTTTAAACAATATGCAAGATTAAAAAAAGCCGAACTTATACAATTATTGAAAATATATATAGGCAAAACATATAATAACATGTCAGATAATGAAATTGACGATAAATACTACTTAAAAATTGAAAAATAAAAATAAATAAATATCATACACCAAAATGAATTTAGAAATATATACTGGGCATTATTTACAAAATGTTAAACAATTATCAGTCAGGGAAGCATATGATATAACTATGTATATTTGTGAAAATATCCGTATTGTATCTAAAAGTATTGGAAATATTAGTAGAGATAAACTTTACAAACATTTATCAGGATTGGACGGATATGATAATATATTTATCAAACAAATCAATATGTGGATGAAAAAATTTATTTTATATGATGATAATAACGATAGTAATTATTTATATAATTGTTTAAATGCTAAATCTTATGAACAATATGAACATATGATGATTAATGATGATATATTTGTTGATATTATTGATAAATTTAATTTAAATAATAATCATATAAAATATTTATATTGCAATATATCTAAAAATAAACCATGTATATTTTTTCATAATAAATCATATATAAAAGATTTAATCAAACATATTTATAATATTTATGATAAAAATAAAAAATATCTACAATCATATAACAACATTGAAAGGCAATTATATAGAACACAACTCGTATATGTTCATAACAACTTTTTGAGCCCTGAAGTAACAGTCAAATATGAAATAAATTATTGGATACGATCTGGTAATTTACGACTATTCAATAAATGTATGTATGATACATTATTATATACTAATGAAAAATATAGATCACATGAAATAGATGATGATGATAATATCAAAGTTGTATTTATAGACTTATATAAAAGATTTGACCATACAAAACTTCATATAGTAATAAATAAAATTTTAAAACCATATATATTATATAATTCCCATAAATCTGATAAATATACTACCATGGAATATTTAATGATATATAAAAATAAAAAGAAACATATCGATATGTCAAAATTGATGACGATATTAAAAAATAAAACTGAAAATATCGATGTGTTTAATAATGAGGATATCAGTAATTTTAAAGTATATTTACAAAAATCGCAACTAATTGATGATGAAAATGTATACGGCAATATCATATGTATTTCGCTTGAAAGGAATAAATATTGCGTGATTTATTATAATAAATATATATTAAGATCAATAATACGTGAAATATATAAAAAATTTATAATTACACAAAAATATGATAAACAACTATATTATAATTTACTAGTAAAAGATATATGAATATTCATAACTCTAAAATTTATATTTTTAATTAAAATATAAATTTATTTCATATCACATACAAATATGTAAATTTATATAGACCATCACAAATTTATTCGAATATCGTAATTTCAAATTAATATTTGGTAAAAAAACAAATATATGATGAATTTGGGTCTTGTTTAAATTCATCACGTATTACACAACGAGTTAACTTAATACATCCCGTTATACTATTTGCAGTTAAATTTGTATCTATAGCATGAAGAGATTGCAAATATTTCATATGATTTAATGTTGTTATATCATCATTTGCAGAAAATTCTAATTCTTCTATTTTTACACAATTTTTTAAACTATCTTTAGTTAATGAATATATATCATATAAATAAGCATATTTTAAATATCGCATATTTTCCAATGTTTTTATATTGTCATTTTCACACATATCTAACCATATGATATTGTCACATTCACTAAGACTATTAACAGATAAATTTGATGCGTATGATGCACTTAATGCTGTCACACATAAGATTAAAAACTAATTGATATCATATATGTTATCCAAACAATTGCAATTATTATAGCAATAGTTATAATAATATAAATACAACTTGCAAAACAACAGCAACAACTACAACATCCACATATTTTTATACAGTTCTTTTTGATATTATGATGATATTTTATATTAGATGTTTTATATTTAACAACCGTAACGTAAGGTATAATTGTATCCAAATATTCTTTATTTTCATACATTTATTAAAATATATAATTTTAATAAATATTTAATTATATTTTGTAAACTCAAACAAATGAGTATATGATTAATTGAAACGATAATCTAGTCCCAAATATATAAGTATTGTAGTAATATCAACAATATACTCTCTCATGGTAGTTTTCATAATATATGTATTTACAATTATAAATCTTTTAATGAACATATTTTTAAATGTTTCTATATACTGTAGATACAAAAAATGTTAAATGATATGATATTTAATCCGTCCATTTCTTGCTTTATCGAGTAATGAACTGATTTCTGATTTATATTTTGTAAATTCGTTTGCTTGAGAAGTAGTTAAATATTTAAATTGTTCATTTCTTATTAATGTTAATACAAAACTGTATTCGACATCATCTATACTTAACAACGGTAATTTGTGACTGAGATTGGTAAAACAAAATATAATTAAAAAATTATTAGATGATAATAATTATATATATACATATTATGATGAAATAATCGACGTAAAATGTGGTAAAGAACGCCCAGATTTTGTATTTGACTGTAATACACATTATATAGTACTAGAAGTCGATGAGGATCAGCATAGAGGGAGACTATGTTCATGTGAACAAGTTAGAATGGTTAATATCAGCCAAACATTGATGGGAACACCTGTAATATTTATAAGGTACAATCCTGACATGTTTAAGGTTGATGGACTCAGTATACAAATTAGTGATAATGATAGACATATAAAATTATTAGAGTATATAGATGAGTTATGGAATACAGATGTAACAACATTAGGATTTTTGAATGTAGCATATTTATTTTTTGATGAATATGATGAAAATGACATAAAAATAACTCAAATAATTAAGTGGAATAAAGATAAAATAATAGATAATAGTATCGATTTAAAATCTATTAAAAAACAAACTGTACAGATATTTAAGTCTGACATGTTTAAATTAGAATTAGAACGTTATGATAACACATTATTAGAAAATGTGATAGATACTATAAATAAAAGTTATCCAGAACATCAAAATTATATAACAAGTAAAAAACTATCTAACTGTAGTTATATCGATATTTTATTGAATTTAGAAAAAGAAGATGTAATTAGAAATATAATTACACGTGTTAAAATAGTGTTAGAACATAAAAAAAGACTAGATAAATATTTAACAGAATGTAACAGTGAAAATTATAAACAAACATATATATACAATATAATAAAAGATTATCAACTAAAAGATTATAAATACATGGGTTATATACTAAAGATTAAATTAAAATATGAAGAATTAATTAAACCAATTTACAATAAAATTATAGGGAGATTGAGAGCTGAAGAATTGTTACAAATATTCGTAATTGAATATTCGTGTGATGATGTCATTGCAGCTGCAACACAACTTCAAAAATATAATAGTGAAATACATGATAGTGAAATAAAATGGTCAGGACCAGTATATGATAAATTGAAAACTATCAACAAAGAAGATATAAAAGTATTGGTTAAAAAATCTGGTGCTTTAAAATATTATAATATGTCCAACTATAATAATGTTCTTTGGTATAATTTACCATTGAAAAAATTGATAGATGTACTAATGAGATATAATAAAGTTCATAAGATATCACTAACTAGTCTCGAACCTGAAAAAATGAATATTCTCAATATCGATTTAGATAAACCGAAAAAATTGACTGTTGTCCAGCTCAAGAAATTATGTACCCAATATGATATCAAAGAAAATATATATATATATTGTGATAAAGATAAAACAAAGGATAGTATATATCATGTCATAGAAAACGAGAATAAAAAGAAAATATATAATACACGTAAAAGTTTGAGATATAATGGTAAACAATATGCAAGACTGAAAAAAGCCGAACTTATACAATTATTGAAAATATATATAGATAAAACATATGATAATATGACGGATAATGAAACTGATGAGAAATACTATTTATAAATTTATATGATACATGTAAAAGTCTGAGATATAATAATAAACAATATGCAAGATTAAAAAAAGTGAACTTATACAATTATTAAAAATATATATAGATAAAACATATAATAATATGACAGATAGCTAAATTAATAATAAATACTACTTTTAATTTTATATTTATGTAAAAATATAAAATTAACTAATTAAATAATATAGTAATTAAGATCTGATAATTTTAACGTGTTTAGGAACATGTGTTAAATTTTTATCAAAATTATTACTGATAGTCAAATGTGTAAGAGTTTGTGGTAAAACTTCTTTATCGATTGGTTGGTTAAAATCCCAATTTAATTCTAACGTTATAAGTGATGATGGTAATACACCTTTAGATATTGGCTGATTAAATTTTCCACAGAATCTCAGACATGTGAGTGATTGAGGTAATACCCCTATAGTAAACTGACGATTAAAATTACCAAATAGCAATAAATGTGTTAGTGATTGTGGTAATACATTTTTATAAAATGTTTGATTAAAACATTTATATAAAAACAAGTATGTGAGTGATTGTGGCAATACACCTTCATCAAACGGACAATTAAAAGAAAATCCAAAATCTAGATGTGTAAGAGATTGTGGTAATGTACCCTTAGTCAGTGTTTGATTAAAATTATCCCCAAATTCCAAATGTGTAAGAGATTGAGGCAATACATCATTGTCAATTGATTTATCAAAATATTCTCCAAATTGCAAATGCTTAAGAGATTGTGGCAATACATTTTTTGCAATTATTTGATTAAAATATTTGGAAAACCTCAAATGTATAAGTGATTGTGGTAATGTACCACTGAAAATGGATTGATTGAAATCTAATCCTAAATGTAAATCTATAATCATTTTAGGTAATACGCCATCAGTAAATGGTTGATTAAATCTATTCCCAAATTGCAAATGTGTAAGAGACCTCGGTAATACATTTTTATTGATTATTTGATTAAATATTGTATAAAAAGTCAAATGTGTGAGTGATTGTGGTAACACACCTTCGTTAAGTGGTAAATCATAAAAATAACTAAATGTTAAATTCTCGAGTGATTGTGGTAATACACCAATAGTAATTGGTTGATTAAATCTATTTCCCAATTTCAGATGTGTAAGTGTTTGAGGTAATACATCAACTTCAATTAGTTGATTAAAATCACCATCAAATTCCAAATGAGTTAATAAAGATGGTAATACACCTTTATCAATAGGTTGATTAAATTTCCAACCAAAGATTAAATGTGTGAGTTTTTGAGGTAACACATTTTTATCAATTTGTTGATTAAAATAACTACTAAATTGTAAATATAGAAGATTAGGAAAGTAACTCGTAACATATTTACCCATATAATTTTTTAATTTCTTCATCAATTTACCTTTATTTCTTACATAGTTATATGATAATTTATTCTCATCAAATATCATTCGATTGTAATAATTATAATCGACGCTCAGTTTGATATCTGTTGAAATTAAACGTAATTTGTTTATATCTGTTTCATATTCACTTATAAAGTGAAAAACATCTGATGGTAGTTGTGGTGTATCATATAATTCCATATTATATAATTATATAATATTTAATAATTTTTTCAATTTTTCATATGTTAATAATAACTATTTATAATATTTTGTGTCTAACTCATCATTAGTCATATTGTTATATTTTTTATCTATATACATAGTAATTAACTGTTTATAATGTTTTTTTAACAATTTCATGAATTGTCTTGACCCATATATATTTTGTTGTCGTTTATTCACCAAAAAAATTTTATCTTTGATATCACTATACTGTAAACATAGTTGTTGTAATTTTGGAACAGTTAAAATATGAATATTTATATCCCTTATATCATTATTATCATCTAATTGTGTATTATTATTAGTAGATATATTATTATCAAAACTGATAACATTTGTTTCTGCATATGATAGTAATATTTTGACGTAATGTTGTTTTAAGAGATTATGATATGGTCTGTTATCACAATCAATTCTTTTATAATATTTATTTGCATTATGTATACTTATCAAATTCTTTAGCTTATCCTTCTTCATAGATTGTAGTTTATTTTGTAATTGTATACTTGTATCATTTTCATCACTATCATCTTCACTATCATCTTCACTATCATCTTCACTATCATCTTCACCTAAAATCATATGTATACAATGTTTTATAGATTTGGTTAAATATTTATCGAGATCAACAAAAAATAATTTTTTATTATTAACATAATTATATAATTGCTTCTTTTTACTAACTTTTCCTTTCTTTTTCCATGTCAAACATCTGATATTTAAAATGAAATTTTTTATATATTGTATGATATATGATGCATTATATTCCATAGCTTTATCAAATAATTTGAATAAACTTTTATATCTCTTTTTTGGATTATGGATTATTATATATTTAAACCAATCATAAATATGATCGTGTTTTTTGTTATAATGTTTAAATAACATATTATGTAAATGATGTGTAACATTTTTGTCAATGTTATATTTATCATTATCTATGTTTATATAATAGGGTGTTGGTCTATCTAAAGTAAGGATACATATGATAATATGTCCACCGCCATTATTATAATATATCGAATTAGCATGGGAATGTTTAAGCAAAAATATGTTTATAATACTCTGAGTAAATATGACATTATAATTGATATTAGTAAAACTAGGTGCAACTATATATGATATAAAACTATTTATGGTTTTGTCATAACTTACCAATCCATAATTTTGCTTTAATTGGATTTCTATACTATTTTTCTCATCGGTCTTATCATATAATCGCAACTGACCCATATTAAAATTATATTTATGTGTGGGATATTTGATACAATGTGATTCGATAATTTTTTCAACAATATTTAATTTACCAAAAAATTTATGAACATATTCCCTTTTTTTGTGATAATATGCAAGTGTATCATATATATCTGACATCGTCATTAACGAATAATAACCAGATTGAAATTGGCATATTAAAAAATATAACACCACATATTCCATAATATCAAACTTAAATTCTTTTTTATCATTAATTGTATAACGTAATTTTTTCAATACATTTTCAATATATCCATATAAATTATCAAAATCAGGGGTATCATTATCAAATAATAATATTTTTTTATTTAATTTATATAATTTACCCCAATATATTTTACTATTTGTTTCTACGATTATATCTTCACCCTTAACTATAGAAATGTTTTTAATATCATTTAATAACCAATATATACTATGGTCTTCTATATTTTTATATGAATGTGTTCGTATGTGATAATTTAATATATTTATATAACACATCATGAAAAATGTTGGATAACGGATATTATGAAATTTTAAATCTATAGTCGGGACATCTTCCCATAAATTTCTAAAATCTGAGTTTTTTTTATACTTATCGATCACATCACCCCGTATATTATCATAAATATATTGCAATCCATTATTCGTTTTTATAGTATCGTAAAATACATCTCTCCCGATTTGTAAAACTCGTGGTTCATATGACCCGTCATTAACATAACCTATATATTTTTTAATTCTCAATGTTATGTCATCATAACCGAACGATTCTATTAAAATATATAATTTTTCTTTCATCCTTGTTAATGCAACATGTATCATAGAATCATATTTAAGTGAACCATGTTGCATTTTAAAATATTCTAATATATATTCATTTAATCCTAATACAAATACTACATGTCTACCATCTCCTTTAGAAGAATGTACAGATACCATTCTTGTTGCATATTTTGAATCATCAAGATTAATAACATTATCTTCTTCTGATTTATGTAAAAATGCGTATTCTGTCCACTTTTCATTTGTATGATCACGTTTCTGCCAAAAACTTCGAATCCTCATATAAAAAGCGTCCATCAACTTATTTTTCCTGATAATTGGACTTACTATCAAGAAATCTTCAGGGACTCTATCATTCTTATATACTTCATACTTATACTTTTCCATTAACTTATCTACTTGGTCTGAAATATCATCATCATTACTAATAATTATTCCTAAAGGAGATTCTAGTGTATTGTTATCGTATTTGTCATATGGGGATATTTCAGGTAAATTATATTTACTAAATGGAATCATATAATTTACAAACTTAACCAGGTCTGGATGAATAAATCGTCGACATATATTTGTCGACATACATTTTATACATTCTATATTTTTATTACCTTGATATGTTGTTAAATATGTGAATGAATTATCTTCACGGGAAATACTCTGTAATTTATCTCCAACCCCATAAAAATCAACATATTTTTCATCAGATATTTTAATAATAGCTTTTATATAATTTGGTGCGAGATCTTGCATTTCATCACCTAATAATAATAATTTCTTATTTAATTTTATATTTATCAGATATTTGATATCATTTTCGCATTGTAATTCATTATCAATTATATTATTTACCATAGATTTAAATATATCTATTCCTTGCAATTTTCCATGTTTTGATATCATCGAATACATAAAAGAGTCGAATGTGCCTATAATAATTGTTTTTTTACAAAAATCATTGACTGTAATAATTATTTTATATTTTTTACTCGTATGTTCGTCATGAATAACAGATATACCTTTTAATAAACCATCTCTTACTTGTTTATCTAATTCTGTTTTAATTACATTTACTGCGGAATGTTGCTTAGTCAAATATATAAATTTATCATAATGAGAATAATTTATATCCGTTAACAATTGAATTATACCATATGTTTTTCCATTTCCTGCCCCTTGTTGTTTAACTATGATACTTGTTTGTTTGACTTTTATATCTTCAAACACATCAATATCATTTTTTATTTTATTACAAAAATCATTCTTATTTATTGGAGATTGAACATAAATTATATTGCTCATAACTTGATCAGGAAATATTTTATAGATTCGGTCATTTATATCTATATATATATATTTATATTTTATAAAACTTTTATATTTCCATGGTACATGTTTAAAATCTAAAGCAATTCGTGTGGTTTCTATTGTACTAATATTTATATCCATTCCATCTATTATCCAAATAATCTTTTTATCACATTTTGCATAATCATTTTTTCTATCATTCACATTTATTTCATCAATATTACTATGTTGTATTTCGATAATATATTTGTCATTTAACACTATATCAGCAATTCGATATTGTTTACACATGTCTTTATGTTCAAACCTAACTTCTGTATCTGAAAACATATTTTGCCATTCTTTATGCCAAACTGTCATATCAATACATCTTCTAAAATATGATTTACAATTTACACCTTTAACAAAACTTAATACGTTATCACTTTTATCATATAATTTAATTTCACCATTATTATAACGTTTAACTATAATTTTATTATTTATAAAATTATTTAATGTATATTTTACATTTTGTATATAGCATTCACGAGTATTGAATTGAGACATATTATATTTTTATAGTAATGTGAATAAAAAATTCAATTTTTATTTATATTACTTATATGAATAACACAGTTACACATATTTTTTAATATTTTTTTCCCTTGTAATCTAGATATTAAACTAGAAGTTACACCTAATTCCACCATTCCGTCTGTTGTGTTCATCCATTTTAATACCATATCCTTACCATCATATCGACCGAAAAATACCATTCCTCTCTGACCAACAGCAGGAACATTACCATCACATTTCCATTTGCTAGGTTCCCATATTTGTAAACAATTGTATTGTGGGATTTTACTGGATGAAGACGAAGACGTGGTTGAAGATGAAGGTGTGTATGAAGATGTGGATATTTTATATTGTGCATTTTTTGATGGTGTATGTACATTACAATAATTTTGTCCATTATATGTATATGACGCAGAATTTTTGTATGGTTTTTTCGTGATTTTAGTTTTAGCACTACATTTCATATTTATATAAAAAAAATTGATAAAAATATAATTATATAATTTTTTCATAACTAACAATTTACTTTAGAATATTTTACATAAAAATGAATATATTAAAATATTTATTAATAAAGTCATCAGGTATTGGACTTATTATCGGTACATTAAGCGGGTATTTTTATGGAAATAGAACAATTAGGATAAAATATAAAAGTAAAAATAATTGTATAACTACTATAATATTAAAAAATTCTATACCATTTATTTCTGGAATTGTATGTGCTATAATAGGTCCCTCGACATTGATATTATCTCCATTAATTATGATTGATTATTCAGGAAATTTGTGTACATGTGATAGAATATTTGATAATATACACTCCAAATTCCTGTTCAAATACAAAAGATATACTCAATTAGGTCCTAATAACAATATATATTATGCACCATCACATATACATATAAATATCAAACATAAAAATATAATAAATACTTTTTAATTTATATAAATATAAATATTAAACATATAGATATATGTTGTGATTATAAATATTATGCCTTATAAATTATATAAATATAAATATTAAACATATAGATATATGTTGTGATTATAAATATTATGCCTTATAAATTATATATCATATGCTATTACCATAATAAACATGATTATTTAATGCAGTATAAAATTGAAGATATTTCTCAATTTAAAACTTTTTTAATTCTCTATGCTAGTCATTGCGTCCATAGCTTCGAACACTCCAATATTACCCCCTATATGTGCATCAAAATTTTCTTTAGCCTTAAAATAATCCAATTCATCTCGTAATTTCTTAACATCTTTCATCAATTTAATTATTATCACTTTTAAATTATAATCTTTTTCTATTATTATATCATCTACTGTTAAAACACCATGTATATTCGTTTTGCTATTTTTATCATTTCCAATTATTATATCGTCTGCAGACAGTTCTATATTTGAGGACACTTCCGACGTGTTAGTACCAATTGCAAGTTTATCAGCAGAGTTTGTCAAATCTATAGTGCCAGTATATATAGAATCTTCAGAATTTAAAACTTCTGAACCGATATGTAAATCGTTGATATCATCATATATCATTTTAAATATTGTTATGTTTTAAAATAATTGATACATATCAATTATTTTTATACAGTATAACCATATGATAAAATATATCAAATATATATAATATAATTTAAGTATTTAAAATCTGAAAATAAACAATAGAATTATGATTTATCTAGATAAATATTCGATGTCGTCATGTAATACAATTACTTTAGTAAATATTATTGTAATTTTATTAAATTATACATTTAAAATGTCGCTAGTTTTAACTAGTGATACTTTAACCAAACGTGAACTATATCAGACAATACATTCAATTTATAATATTCTGCGTCGTCATGTAATACATATATATCTGCTAGAGTTAATTTTTCGTTTAATAATAATTTGATATATTTTTTACCGTATTTTATATATTGTAATATATATTTAAAAGTATCATAAGACCTATCAACAAAAATATTTCCTTCATTATCTGTATCTCCGGTATATTTCTCTTTTTTATCACTTTCACAATAATTAAATCTTTCTTTAAAATAAGGTATTTGTAATAATGTTGATTTGGATGTGTGTATTATTTGTCCGCTAATGTTTACTTTTGTAAATGTCATTGTAATTTTATTTTGATTTGATATTTTAAAAAAAAAGTTTTCAAATTTTTAAAATATCGAATCATACTTTTGATGTACCGCTAGTTAAAGCAGTGTGTATTTTATTACAGTTTGAACTATATCAGACAATGTATCCAAATCATAATATTCTGCGTCAGATTGTAATAAATACATATCTGATAGAGTTAATTTTTCACTTATCATTAATTTGATATATTTTTTACCATATTTTATATATCGTAATATACATTTATTACAGTTTGAACTATATCAGACAATGTATCCAAATCATAATATTCTGCGTCAGATTGTAATAAATACATATCTGATAGAGTTAATTTTTCACTTATCATTAATTTGATATATTTTTTACCATATTTTATATATCGTAATATACATTTAAAAATATCATAAGACCTATCAACAAAAATATTTCCTTCATTATCTGTATCTCCGATATATTTCTCTTTTTCATCACTTTCACAATAATTAAATCTTTTTTTAAAATAAGGTATTTGTAATAATGTTGATTTGGATGTGTGTATTATTTGTCCGCTAATGTTTACTTTTGTAAATGTCATTGTAATTTTATTTTGATTTGTTATTTTAAAAAAAAAGTTTTCAATTTTTTAAAATATCGAATCATACTTTTATTGTACATATTAATGACATTTTGTTGCTAAAATATCAGCTTTTAGATTACATTCACGGTCAAATTTATATTCTTTAGTTTCATTTTCCGATATATTTTTTCCATGACTATAAACATGTCTATATTTTACATTGTATTTTTTAGTTAGTTTGTATAAGTCTTTAATACCACCAACACATAGTTATGAATTATATGATATATCTAACAATAATAATGACGAAATATATATATTCTCAAACATGAATCATTCGACAATTTTAAATGATATCAGAATGATTAAAATAATTAACGATTTTATGAATTGTTAATAGTTATTGATAAACAATAAATTGAAAATTATAAATTTATTATTTGATAATAATTATGAGTAAAAAACGTGATAAACTACGATATTATTATAACATTCTTGTAACACCATCATTGGAAGATAGACTAGAAAATTCAGAATATTCAGATGACGAGTTTTATGTTGAAAAACGAGAAAGGGAATTTGCAAACGATGTATACTCCAAGTCTGCAACGTTAAATAATTATGTATATCATCGACAATCTATGACATGGTTAGTCAAAAAACAATTAAATGAAAATACATCTATAGAAGGTTTAGAATGCGCTAAATATCTACACGATAATCTCAAAACAGATGTATATCCTGAAGTGTTAGTGCCTCATCATACATATATTAAAAATAACAAATACTACTATAAGGAAGATATAGAGATACCATATCAAAATTTTCGTAGTCCTTGGGACATGTTTATTCCATTATATAAAGTATTGATTGAATATGATGGTAATATCTTTCATAGTAGCTACAGTAATATAAAAAGAGATATAAAAAAAACCAATTTAGCTATTAAAAAAAATTATAATGTTATCCGCATAACAGATACATATTACAAAAAGAATGGATTAATTAATGTAATTGAACATATAAAATCATTAGAAAATAAATTTGGTACAAGAAAATTATTTGGAGATTATAGGGATATATATAAACATGAATTTAAAATGAAATTACCTAGGCAATTACAAAAATTGTACGGTGTAATCAATAAATATCCAGCCAAGAGTGTAGGAGTAACATTTTTCGGTTTAGTAAGTTTGTTATTATACACATATATTAATATGCAAATATAATAATTGAAAATATATTTTATATGTATATGTTTATAAACATTATGAGAACTTTAATTAATTATATGGAAGATAATAGACAATCTTTAATAGAAGTATTACATAAAGAATATTTAGCAGATAAATATGAGTCTACATTTACATATAATGATCTCTCAAATATTGAAGATAAACGATTTATTGATATATTGGTAACGGAATATAATGAAATGAATATATCGAATTATGCAGAACCTGAAGAGTGTTTATATAACTATATAAACATGAGTCTTTTAAACATTTTAAGGACGAGTTAATTAAAAAAGATAAGTTAATGTCTAAATTATACAGGTTATCTGAAAATTTAATTGGTAAAAATATATTATTTCTACATAGTAGTTTTAGTGGGGGCACATCATTTTGTCATAATGCAATAGATATCATATCAACATATCCTAAATGTGTAGGTATAATTGGATGGTATACTCAAGATGAATTTAGTACCCGAAAAAACGTTGAACTTTTATGTTATATACCCCCTAATGGTTCAGACTGCAATTGGGACTATGAATTTACTATAAAACATATAATTCCTGAAGCTAAAAAATTAGGATTGATTCCAGTTATTAATGGTAAAGAACGAATTTCATTAACGATATTATAGAAAATTGAAAAAATTAAAATTACATATAAATTATCAAACATGCAACTATTTAACGAGCTTAAACAATTTACAATTGATTATCTAAATGAATTATTAGAAATTAACGACATCGAGAAAATATTTGATATAGATAATTTAGTTAAAACATCTCATGATAATTTGATATATATCATAAATAATCTCCATATTTATATCAAACAAAGTGAAAAATCTAAGGAAGAAATGGATTGTATCAAACAAAGTGAAAAATCTAAGGAAGAAATATGATCTCACATGTCAAATGTTGCATGACATGGGGTTTTATAATGATTTATTGTATGAAAAATATTATATAATAGGCAAAATAATCGATATAGTATCTAAATTAAATAAGGGTGACTATCCGAATGGGGACCGTTTATGTGGATCTAGAGTTGAATCATTAAATGAAAAATATTATTTAAAATTGTTTAAATTTGCATGTACTATTTATAAAAATGATAATTAAATGATATATTTACATGTTTTAAAAACGATTATGTTCACAATTAAACAGTATAATTTTAATCCCTCAAAATATATATTTTTTATGTTTACATGTTCACAATTAAACAGTATCGTTTTGTATTAATTATATAATTTTAATCCCTCAAAATATATATTTTTTATGTTTACATGTTCACAATTAAACAGTATCGTTTTGTATTAATTATATAATTTTAATCCCTCAAAATATATATTTTTTATGTTTACATGTTTACATGTTCACAATTAAACATAAAAAATATATATTTTTTATGTTTACATGTTTACATGTTCACAATTAAACAGTATCGTTTTGTATTAATTATATAATTTTAATCCCCCAAAATATATATTTTTTTAATTATTGAGATATGATAATTTTAACCCGTTCAGAAATATTTTTTAAACTTTTACTATAGTTTCCTTCAAATATCAGATGTGTAAGTGATTTTGGCAATATTTTAATTCGAATTGTTTATTGTAATTCCTAAATTTTTTGATAAATTTACCATTCTTTTCGATATATCCCATATTCAAACTTTCTGCATTAAATATAGTTTTATTATAATAATTATAGTTAACCTTCTGTGTGATATCCTTCGACAACATACGACTTTTTTTCAACATATCATAATTACTATAATTCATGATATTTGAAAAAGTATCTATTGGAAATTGGAAATTGGTATAAAGTATCGCATCGATATCTATAATAACGCAATAAAAATTGTAATACAGAACTTGACTTTTTAAATACATGTTTATTATTGTTTTCAATGGGTAAATATAATAGAGTTTCTTCTTTCTTTCTTTTTATTTATATAAATGATGATAAAAAGTTCTTTTAATGTATCTACTAGATAATCACAATTGATATCTAATCTATTATTACACATAGAAATAAATATTTTACCATAGTTGTTAAAAATATTACTGATAACTAATTTACTTTTTTTAAATCTCGCGATTAATTGATCGAACTTAGTATTCATTTAATATAATTTATAAAAATTTTTATAAATTATCAAGATCTGATAATGTTGACATGTTTAGGAATATTTGTTAAACTGTGACTATATTGCTCACTAATTACTAAATGTGCTAGTGATTGTGGTAATACACCTAGGTTAATAGGTTTATTAAAACCATATCCAAATTTCAAATATATAAGTGATTTTGACAAAACATTTGGTTTAATAAGTTGATTAAACTTATATCCAAATATTAAATGTGCAAGTGAGTTCGGTAAAACATTTGGTTTAATAAGTTGATTAAACTTATATCCAAATGTTAAATGTGCGAGTGAGTTTAGTAAAACTCCTGGTTTAATAGGTTGATTAAACCCCCCTCCAAATTTTAAATGTGTAAGCGATTTTGGGAATACACCTAGGGTAATAGGTTGATTAAACCCACAACCAAATGTTAAATGTGTAAGTGAGTTTGGGAATACACCTAGGGTAATAAGTTGATCAAAACCCCATCCAAATTTTAAATGTGTAAGCGATTTTGGTAATACACCTAGGGTAATAGGTTTATTAAAATTCATTCCAAATACTAAATGTATAAGTGAGTTCGGTAAAACATTTGGTTTAATAGGTTGATTAAAATAATATTCAAACTTTAAATGTGTAAGTGAGTTTGGTAACACGCCTTTATTAATAGGTTGATTAAAATGAATTCCCAATTCCAAATGTGTAAGTGAGTTTGGTAACACGCCTTTATTAATAGGTTGATTAAAATGAATTCCCAATTCCAAATGTGTAAGTGAGTTTGGTAACACGCCTTGCTTAATAGGTTTAATAAACCTATCTCCAAATGTTAAATGTGTAAGTGAGTTTGGTAACACGCCTTGCTTAATAGGTTTATTAAAATTATCTCCAAATGTTAAATGTGTTAAATTAGGAAAATTGTTCAATTTGAATTGTTTATTGTAATTCTTAAGTTTTTTGATAAATTTACCATACTTTTTAATATATTTCATATTCAAACTTTCTGCATCAAATACAGTTCTATTATAATAATTGTAATCAACCTTCTGTTTAATATCACTCGATAACACACGTGTTTTCTTCAATACACCATAATCACTATAATTCATGATACGTGAAAAAGTATCCATTGGAAATTGGTTTAAAGTTTCACATCGATATCCATAATAATACAATAAAAACTGTAATACAGAACTTGACTTTTTAAATACATGTTTTTTATTGTTTCCAATAGGCAAATATAATAGAGTTTCTTCTTTCTTTTTATTTATATAGATGATGATAAAAAGTTCTTTCGTTGTATCTACTAGATAATCACAATAGATATCTAATCTATTATTACGCATAGAAATAAATATTTTTCCATAGTTTTGCTTGTTATTATCGATAACTAATGCACTTTTTTTAAATCTCGCGATCAATTTATCAAACTTGATATCCATTTAATATAATAATTAAAAATAAAAATTTTTAATTATTAAGTTCTAATAATTTGGAAATATTTAGGAACACTTGATATCCATTTAATATAATAATTAAAAATAAAAATTTTTAATTATTAAGTTCTAATAATTTGGAAATATTTAGGAACACTTGATATCCATTTAATATAATAATTAAAAATAAAAATTTTTAATTATTAAGTTCTAATAATTTGGAAATATTTAGGAACACTTGACGTTTTGGTAATACCCTCGAGTTAACAAGAAATTAAATTTGTCTTTAAATATTACCCGTTTTAACGATTAGTAGATACACATTACATTCACAAAATAAAATATTGAATAATAAAAATTTATATTAATCGATTAAAATGTCTTTCTTTAATATAAGTTTTGTAGAATGCAAACAAAATATCGATAATTTATGGAAAAATATAGAACTATTAGATAAATATCATACAAGTTTTAATACACTTACATATATGTCTATACTTATTATAATTATGGTATAGACTTAATCCAGGTAAAACTGCATATGATTTAGAATTAGAACTACGAAACAGAAAACTAAATGTTGGACTAATAGCTGTTAAATTTGACCAGGATATTGGTGCAGTTGAATTAAAAAAGAAAAATAAAGATAGTGTGTTTTTAATACAAGCTAAAAATATGTCTAACATTAATAGTATGATATCACGCGAAACTTTGTATACTACATGGACTTCATGTAGACCTAGAAAAAATGTAATAAAAGAAACTTTACAACATAGTGCAACTATGGAGGATAATATGAAAAAACTAAAAATTTCTGGGTATGTGACATTTAAACAAGACTATACTAAGAAAATTATAACTGTTAGTGATGATTTGAATATGTCTCTAAAGTTTAATAATGGTAAAGCATTAATTAATATAAATAAGATAACATATGAAGAGCAATTTAAAAGGGATAAAGTAAAGTATTTACAACATGATAAAAATGCTAATTTAGAATGGAAAATGTGTGCTATGGGTAAAAATGGAGAATGTATATGTGCATTATGTGATGGAGTCAATGTTTTATCAAAAATAGGAATGATAATAGGTTATGATAAAAATGGTAAAAAATATATAAATTATATACCTATATCTTGATAATCTAGATGATAAAAAATGATATAAATAATTATATCATTTTTTTATAGTTAAAAAAAATACATAGTTATATCAATAGTTTAATTGAAAGTCGATATAATAATTTTCAAAATGTATTGATTTTAGAATTGATAATAGATAGATTTAAAAAGTTACTATCATATATACGCGATAATTTATAATATGTCGTTAGTGATCTCAGATACGATATTATATATATCGTTTTCATCCACTTCATCAAAACATTCATCACAATATGTCATATATACTTCATTATTCCAAGTCAAAGCATGTGAATGAGAATACTCCTCGATACGATTATATTGACAATTGCTATAATAGCAATTGTCATTATCACACGGAATATCATTTCCTAACTCAAATTCATGATAAAACTCAACCCAAAATTTTGGTATTAGCAATTTTATCCGTTCTTCAATATTATGTCTTATATCTTCCTCTATGTCATCATCATCTTGTTGTTTTTCTAACTTAGCTAATTCTCTACAAATAATTTTGTCGTTCAATATTATATCTATATCACATTGATGATCAATAATATAATCAGTATCTTCATCTATATAATCACGCTTGTTTCTTGATCTAGAAATATATTCTATAGCTTGTTGTTCTATTATTTTAATATCTATTACACCTTTATCAATTTCATATTTTAATTTTTCGATAGTATTCATAGTATATAAAATGTATATAACTATAAATAATTTCAATTTTTTAATATATAAAAATTGAAATTATATAAATTATATATTAAACGAAATGAGAGGTATAATGAAATCGTCATCGCGTAATATAATAGAATATTTAGATAAAGCTATTGAACATATGAAAAAAATAAGAGTTTATGATAAAAAAAAATTCTCTACTAATAAACAACAGCAAAGAAGAAATTCCGTATAAAATATGATAATTAGTTATATATCATATAATTGTTGAACAACATTATCTAAATCATCAAGTTTATATATGCTATCCGTATTATAGTAGCTATCAGATGTATCGAATTGTAGCAATATGTCTATATTAGATTTATTATCTTTATATAATTCATTATACCCATAGTATGTTCCTAATAATGCCCCAACTATACATGCATTGGTATCTGTATCTCCTCCTAATCCTATAATATAATTAATAGAATCTTTATAATTGTCAAAATGACAAAGACAATATACTGAACAATAAATACCATGTAAACACCATCCTTTTGATACTGTGATATCCCTAAATTGTGAATTTAGCGCACATGTTATCGTATCGATAACTTCTTTTGTTTGTGATATAGATGATATATTATTTATGATATCTTTTTTACCTTTACCATATAATATAGTACGTATCATAAATAAATATACTCTATTAGTATCAATAGCGACGAGACTAGGATTTGTCAGCATACAATCTTGTAATGCTGTCTTGTTGTCTAATAATGCTAATGGTGCACATCTCATTAATGCGCCGTTAGATTGCATATTTTCTATGTTATTTATTTTATTAAACCTATTATCATAACCTTTTACAGTTTTTATACCTTTAAATAATTTTCTAGTATTCTTTCCCATTGCCCATGTATTCTTATTATTTGCCCAGTTTAAATAAGATTTTATCATATCTTCTTCATTATAACCACTATTTCTTATTAATGATCTTGTTATAGTAATCATCATTTCTGAGTCATCAGTTATTTGACCTACAGATAAAAATCTTTTATTAGGTTTTCTAAATCTATTGAAAACACATGTTTGAAATTCTAATTTTCCAGTATAAACATAATTTTGTCCACAAGCTTTTATATATCTATGCATCTCATGTGGAGCCCCTAAAGCATCTCCTAACATAGCACCTACTAATAACCCTTTTATTTTATCTTTATCAAATTTCATATTAATATATTTTTATATTTAAAAATATATTAATTCAATTAATATCTAATCTATTATACTCATACTATATTCAAAATCTTCAGTATGATAATTTGGAACATTATCTATATCTATATTATTATTATATAATTTTATTTTATATGTATTATCAAATATCATATATTTATAATTATTTTTGAATCTGAACTTTATGGGGGTTGTACCATTAAGTTGTAATTTTTGTAAATTGATTGGGGTTGAAAATGATGTTTTTATATCACCATCTATATTAAGAATTTCTAGACTGTCTATCATATGTATATCAGAAACATGTAGATTACCTTGTATTGACAAATATTCTAAATGTTGTAAGTTATGTAGGTTATAATTAAAAGAGATTACATCTAATTCAGATTCTTGAGGTTCTGTTATTGTCAAATGTGTTAAATTCTTAATTTTTGATAATTTTTTGTAATAATGATTATTATTATCATTACAATATGGTATCGTTAAATGAGTCAAATTAGGTAATACTGATAAGTCATCGTTAATATAATCCAATTTTAATTTTGTTAGGTTTTTAAACATATCCATTCGATTAAACGTATATTCTGCATAATCAACAATTATAGTTTTTAAATTTGTGAGATCAAATATAGTAAAGTCAAATTCTTGTCCAATTTTTAGATATTCTAATTTGATTAATGTCGATATATCTTGATCAAATTCAGAACTCATTTCTAAATGTTTTAAATTTATTAATATTGATATATCTCGATTAAATTTATGATTCATTTTTAAATATACTAGATTTGTTAATTTGGATATATCCTTATCGAATTCTTCACCTAATTCTAAATGTTTTAAATTTATTAATGTTGATATATCTTTATTAAAACTATCTGACATTTGCAAATATTCTAAATTTACTAATGATGATATATTACTATTAAAATAATTTGACATTTTTAGATATCTTAAATTTATCATGTATTGTAAACTCGATACATGTAAATTATTATCTTCAAAATATGTTGGCATTTCAAAGTGTGTTAAGCTTTTTGGAAATGTTATATCATAATCAATTTGATCAATAGGAAATTTTATAATCAAATGTGTTAAATTTTGAGGAAATGATATGTTACTAAGTGGTATATTCGTCATTTTTAAATATAATAAACTATTAGGAAAGGTTATGTTATATCTATTATTTCCAGGATCGCCTAACTGCAGATATATTAATCCTTCATGAAAAACTATATCTTTATCAAACATAAATTCGCCCATTATAAAATGTGTTAATGTTGTGGGTATTATAATTTTTTGTAATTTTTCATTATACTTTTTATAATTCTTATGAAGAGCTAAATATTTTAGTTTTGGAAATAATGATAACTCATATTTACCAGTATAATTCTTTATTTTTTCTATTCGATAACTATTATTTTTTATATACTTATCAGATAACATTTGAAAATCAAATATCTTATTTGTATACATATGCAGGTCGGTCATTTTAGAAATTTCAGATGACAATACTCTAATTTTTGAACCTTTAGAATATTGATCAACATAACTAAATATATCTGCAGGAATTATAAAACTCTCAGATAGTTTACATTTATATTTATAATAATCCAGTAAAAATAGTAATCTTTTGCTAGTATTATTAAACACATATTTTTTCTTTTTTCCAAATTTGTAATACATAGAATATAAATAACCTTTTCTCATAAATCCTAGCATATAATTTTTATTTTCATCGAACTCTTCTTCACATCTTATATTATATTTGTTATTATCTTTATATATAACTATTGTATTATATTTTTGTATTATAGAATTATCTAATTTTATATTAGTAACAACAAAATTATCAATTAAATTATAAAATTTTCTTTCCATATTTATATATATAAAATTTAAAAAATATATTTCGATAAATTATGACTAAACGTAAAAATAATAGAAGCGATTATAAGTATTATAATAATAGAAAATCTAGATATCATTATAAAAATAAAAAGAATAGAGAACAGAATATTAATACTAATTATAAACCATTGATTAATAAAATTGTTAGAATATATAAATATATACCAAGAATAGATCTTCCTACTGATATTGTAAAGTATAAAATGGATGACATATCAAGTTTAATAGATGTAGTTGTTAAATTATATAAAGATCCTAAATTCCATACTAAGAACTACTCATTTAATGTAAAGGGTATATATGATGCAATAGGGGCATTAGAAGAATTTAATTCATTAATAGGTATGAAATCAGCAAAAAAGGAAATGTTACGTTTTATCAAATGTTATTCTCAGCCATTATTTATAAATAGTAATAGAAGAGATATCAAATATGATAAGAAACTAAATTATCATGGACAAACTCAATTAAAAGTTGACACATCTACTATTTATAATAAGAATGGTAAATGTTTAAGCGAACAAAATAATAGTCCTATGTTACATTCTGTTATATATGGTCCACCAGGGACAGGAAAAACAACACTAGGAAAAACAATTGCGAGAGTATGTTTAAATTTAAATTTATGTAACAAAAATACGTTTAAAGTAGTAAAACGACATGATTTGGTAGGAGGATATACAGGCCAAACTGCTATATTGACACAAAATATCATCAATGAATCATTAGGAGGTGTATTATATCTAGATGATACTTATTTAGGCGATGATAAAATAAATGGATTCGGTAAAGAGGCAATAGATACCATAAACGTTGCATTATCCGAACATAAAAATAATTTGATATGTATTGTATCAGGTTATGAAAAACAATTACAAAAATATTTTTTTGATGTAAATCCAGGATTAAAGAGACGTTTTCCATTTATTTATAAAATTAATAATTATACATGGGAGGAATTAACAGAGATACTATTGTTTAAAATTAAAAATGATATCAAATGGTCAATTAGTGATAATGTATCTAAATGGTTAGTTAAAAAGCAATATCTTCGAGATAAAATGGATAAGTTTCCCTTCTTTGGTGGAGATATAGAAACATTTTGGAATAAAATAAAATTATATCATAGTTCTCGAGTATTTGGTAGTGATTTTAAATTATTCACACATATAACTAAAGAAGATATACAAAATGGATATGATAATTTTATAAGTATGAATAAATGCAATAATAGACCAGAAACATTAACATATTTTATATAATAAAAAAAAGGTATTTTTTATTGCTAAATACCGTCAAATTGTAAACATGTCAGTATAATCGTTTTTGAACACATAAAATATATATTCTGAGGGGTTAAAATAATACTGTCATAATGCAAACATGTCAACATAATCGTTTTTTTGACATATAAAATATATATTCTGAGAAATAAAAAAATATATATTTTGAGGGGTTAAAATGATACTGTAATAATGCAAACATGTCAACATAATTGTTTTTTTTGATATATAAAAAATATATATTTTGTGGGGTTAAAATTATATAATTAACATAAAACGATACTGACAAATTGTGAAATAAAAAAATATATATTTTGTGGTGTTAAAATTATATAATTAACACAAAACGATACTGTCGAATTGTGAACATGTCAACATAATCGATTTTTTTTGCATATAAAATATATATTCTGAGAAATAAAAAAATATATATTTTGTGGGGTTAAAATTATATAATTAACACAAAACGATACTGTCGAATTGTGAACATGTCAACATAATCGATTTTTTTTTGCATATAAAATATATATTCTGAGAAATAAAAAAATATATATTTGGTG
>Ga0257124_1000695_pt1 | contig 33174 bp, 26 predicted proteins | sample SI106_150metaG_FD_190154 | JGI IMG/M metagenome (GOLD analysis project Ga0257124, IMG submission 190154) | Marine microbial communities from Saanich Inlet, British Columbia, Canada - SI106_150 | ecosystem: Environmental > Aquatic > Marine > Inlet | place: Canada: British Columbia | collected...
TGTCTTCGTCAATACAAATATTATGAGACTTTCCGTTATTATTCCCGTTTATAATGAAAGAAAAACTATTGAAACACTTATAAACAGGGTTTTAAAGGTTGATATCGACAAAGAGATCCTAATTGTTGATGATTTTTCCACGGATGGAACTCGTGAGTTGCTTGAGAGCAGGTGTGAACAAGATAGCAACTTGAGAATACTTTATCATGAGCGGAACCAGGGTAAAGGTTTTGCAATCAGGACAGCACTAGGCCATGTTAAAGGGAATATAGTGTTAATACAGGATGCAGATCTGGAATATGATCCGGAAGAATATCATAATTTGTTAGATCCTATTATTAAGGGTAAGGCAAAAATAGTCTATGGGTCTCGATTCTACAAAGTCAAGAGAATCACATTTATGAAGAATTGGATAATCCGTAGTTTGAAGAAGCATCCATTTGAGCTTCTCTATATTGGGAACTTTGTTTGCATACAGATATTGAATTTTCTGGTTTACGTCCTATATCACACAAAGATTACTGATGAAGCCACCTGCTATAAGGTATTTGACAGGAGTGTAATGAATGACATAAACCTTAAGTGCAGAAGGTTTGAATTCTGTCCTGAATTTACTGCAAAAGTGTTGAAAAAGGGATACGAAATCTATGAAATCCCTATTTCATATGCACCCAGAGAAAATCTGGAAGGCAAGAAAATTACGTGGAAAGATGGTTTGTGGGCAATATACACGTTAATAAAGTATAGAATTGTCAACTGAAGATTCTAATATGGTTACATGAAAATACTGCTTATAAATCAATTTCCTTACTATGCGACAGGGACAGAAGGCACCGTTTATCCTCCATTAGGTCTGGCGTATATAGCATCTGTCTTGGAGAATGCTGGTTACAAGAATGTGAGGGTTCTTGATGCAAATGTGCTACGCCTGAAAAATGAAGAGGTAATAAAGAAGATAGTAGAATATGCTCCTGATATTATAGGCGTTTCGTCTAATGTTGTTACACAGAGGGCGGCTATTGAACTTTGTAAGATAGTAAAGGAGAGATTCCCTGAGAAGTTACTGGTTGTTGGCGGCCCATTACCAATTCTGCACCCAGAGAAATTTCTTAAGGTATCTGATGTTATAGTGAATGGAGAAGGAGAGGTGCCTTTTCTGGAAATCGTTCGTGCCTGGGAGAGTAAATCAGAGCTAAAGGATATCCCTGGCACTGCTTCTCTGCATAATGAAGAGATAAGAATAAATGTACGCCCAGAGTTGATAGGAGATCTGGATAGCATTCCCTTTCCTGCGTATCACCTGATGGAGCCACCTCTCAAGGAGTACAGTAGGAAGGCAAGAATCAAAAAGGCATATATGGCACCAATACTGACAAGTAGAGGTTGCCCATATCAATGTACATATTGTAACAAGAGTGTTTTCGGGTCAACATTCAGGATGAGATCTGCAGAAAATGTCCTTGGCGAGATCGACTGGCTTATGAAAAACCTTAACGTAAAGCAGATCGATGTTCTGGATGATAACTTTAATTTAAACCCAGAACGTACAAACAGTATTCTGGATAGTATTATCGATGGGAGGTATGATCTTGCTATTAACTGTCACAATGGTTTAAGGGTGGACAGGTTGACTAGAGAATTGGCAGGGAAGTTAAAACGTGCAGGAGTGTTCAAGGTAGGCGTAGGGGTAGAGTCCGGCGATGAAAGAATCCTGGAATCTGTCAAGAAGAAACTAAAGCTTCATATGGTTAGAGATGTAATCAAGTGGTTCAGAGAGGAAAATGTAGTAGTTCATGGTTATTTTATCTTTGGATTGCCTGGTGACAATGGGGAGAGCATGCAGAATACAATAAATTTTGCGAAGAAGGCGAATCCGCATTTTGCAAATTTTGCTATCTGTATACCGTTTCCGGGAACTGTGGTTTATGACTATGTGAAAAAAAACGGGACCTTTCTAAAGGATGTTGATAACGGGGTTGAAGCAGGTTTCTTTGATGGAACAGCATTTTTTGAGGACGACATTACAATAGGAGAAGAAGTTGTTGCGTTTAACAAGAAGGCCTTTAAGAGCTTCTACTTCAGACCCTCAAAGGTTGCTGATATTTTATTCAGCATCCACTCTTTCAGTGAGCTAAAATGGATTATCAGTCAGGTAGTCTCGGTTCTCTATAATTTGTTCGGGAAGAAGCTTCTGAGAGGTCGAGGTTGAAAATAAAGAAGGCATTTTTGATATATCCTCCAACCGGTCTCTATATGAGAGACGACAGGTGCCAAGCCCCTACTGAGGGCATGACAGCACAGCCGCACAGGGCACCAATGGACTTGGCATATATGGCCGCTTCTCTGGAAAAAGTAGGAGTAGAATGCAGGATTAAAGATTATCCTTCAGAGAAAGAAGACTGGGAAAATCTTGCTAATGATATCAAGGAGATCAGTCCTGATATGCTGATTATAAGTATTATAACACCGACAATTAAGGAGGATTTGAAGGCGTGTAAACTGGCAAAAGAGATTCGCAGTGACATACTGACAGTTTCAAAGGGTGCGCATTATATGAAGAATGATGAGGAGGTTCTTAAAGAGTGGCCTGACCTAGATGTCGTCATAAGGGGGGAATGTGAATTTGCAGTCTCAGATCTATTCTTGAAAGATAATTTATCAGATGTGCCAGGCATTGCATATAGAGAAAACGGTAATGTGTTGAAGACCAAAGACAGGCCATTGTTGGAGAACCTGGATTCACTGCCATTTCCTGCCAGGCATTTATTGAATAATAATCTTTATATAACTCCTGATACGAGAGAGCCCATTGCTTTCATCCATGTCGGACGCGGTTGTCCTCATAAGTGTATTTTCTGTGCGGTACCTGCCGTTTCAGGTCATAAATTTAAGATCAGGTCTCCTGAAAGTGTGTTAGGGGAGATTAAGGAGTGTCTAACAAGATATAAGATTAAGGTATTCTTTTTTAGGTCAGATACTTTTACTATGGACAAGAAATGGGTAATAAAATTGTGTGAAATGATTGTTAATGAGGGCCTGAAGATAAGGTGGGGAACTAACAGCAGGGTTGATACCATAGATGAGGAACGCTTGGGGTGGATGAAAAAGGCGGGATGCTGGATTATCGGATTTGGTGTCGAGAGCGGGAATCAGGGTATGCTGGATAAAATGAAGAAGGGCATAACGATAGAGCAGACTGAGACAGCCGTTAAATCATGCAAGAAATACAAAATCAAAACTTATCTTCTGTTTGTTCTGGGGTTACCCTGGGAGACGAGGGAGACAGCTATGGACACGATAGAGTTCGCTACGAAACTTGACGGTGACTTTGTAGATTTTAATATTGCGTATCCGTTACCCGGGACTGAGTATTACGAAATTGCAAAAGAGAGTGCCTTGTGTGATTTAAGCAGTTTATCAGGCTTTGACTATGCAAATCCACTGGCAAGGTCTTTTCACTTGTCTACCGAGGAACTTATTGGGTTAAGGAAGAAGGCCTTAAAGAGTTTCTATTTCAGGCCGCAGTATATCATAAGGACACTCATGAATATAAGATCACTGAGAGTCCTCAACAGCTATCTATATTCTGGACTTCAGCTTTTGTATAAAAGTCGCAACTAAATTTTCAGGCAGAATATTTAATACAATATTTTATGTTACAGGATAAATCGGTAGAGATAAAGCGAGGCAGAGAAATCCAGGAGGATGCCGAATGGTTGTGGGGCTGGGGTACAACCGCCGGGAAATTGAGAGCTGAGAGGAGGACGGACATACTGATAGACATGGCAAATATGGTCAGAGGGAGAAGCGTCCTTGAGATTGGCTGCGGTACGGGTATGTTTACAAGAAAGATCAGTAAGAAAAAGGCTGATCTTGCTGCGATCGATATCTCACACGACCTACTGAGAAAAGCGAAACAGGAGGTTGATCTTTCAGAAGTTGAATTTATTCAGTCTGATATAGAGCAAATGCCTTTTAGTGATATGACATTTGATGCGGTAGTGGGAATATGTGTTTTGCATCACTTAAATATGGATGCCATTCTTCCGGAAGTAAGAAGGGTATTAAAGAAGGGTGGCAGGATAGTGTTTTGTGAGCCAAATATGATGAATCCGCAATTGCTTATTCAGAAAAATGTTAAGCCTATTAAGAAAATTAGAATACTGGGAGAAACATTAGATGAAACGGCATTCTTCAGATGGCAGCTTTCTCGTGACCTGAAGAGGGTGGGATTCACAGATATATCTATCGTTCCGTTTGACTTTCTCCATCCATGGACACCTCCGTTTATGATACCAGTAGTTAATAAAATAGGGGCTTTGGCAGAAAAGATGCCACTTATTAAGGAAATTGCAGGTTCATTAATTATAAATGCATCTGTAAAATGAGAATTTTTTTGGTAATTCTTTATTTGAAGCCGTATCAACATGTTTTTAGTTTAAAAATATAATTATGATAAACAGTATATCAATTATTCTTCCCGCCTTGAACGAAGAAGGAAATATAGAAGCTGCAGTAAATGATATCCAGTCGTATTTTAATTCAAGAGAGGAGAAGTATGAAATAATAGTAATCAATGATGGCTCTACAGATAGTACCGGAGAGATTGCGGAACGATTAGCTAAAAAAAACGGTTCTGTCAGAGCAATACATCATTCAATAAATAAGGGATATGGCAGCGCTCTTAAGGAGGGGTTTAAAAGCAGTAAATACAAATATGTCTTCTTCACAGATTCAGATCGACAATTTGATATAAAAGGACTGGACATTCTTTTGCCATTAATCAAGACGGATGCAGTAGAGATAATAATAGGGTATAGACTTAAACGTAAAGATCCATTCCTTAGACGGTTTCTGTCCTGGGGATATAACAGCCTTGTCGGATGTTTGTTTGACCTGAATGTCAAGGATATAGATTGTGCATTTAAAGTATTTCGTAAAGATATTTTCTCCAATATTAAGATTGAATCAAAGAATTTCTTTGTTAATACGGAAATATTGGCAAAGGCAAGACATTTTGGATTCAATGTTCTTGAGGTTGGTGTTCCTCACTTTCCAAGAACGGCAGGTAAAACAACTGTCTCGTTCAAGCATATCCCCATGACGCTAATAGAATTGTATCGGATTCGCAAAGAAATTAAAAAGCTGAAGAGAAATGAAAGTACTGCTGGTTAGACCTGTAACACCTGAAAGGCTTGTGCTGAACGTGGTTCCCCCAATGGGTCTGGGTTATCTGGCGTCATCACTCAAGAAAAGTGGTATAGCGGTAGACATCCTTGATTGCGTTCAGCGAGGGTACGATTATCCTCAATTTACAAACTTTGTTAAAGAATACAATCCTGATGTTGTTGGGTTCTCGTCCTTTTCACACGATATTCCTTCTGTTGAACAAAGCATCGGCCTTGTAAAAGAGATAAATACCAGAATTGTGACATTTGTAGGTGGACCGCATCCATCTTCAAGGTCAGAGAATATTTGGGATGACTATCCCGGTGTAGACTATGGCTTCAGGGGAGAGGGTGAGGATGGATTTCTAAAGATGATAGAGTATTTATCCTGTGTTGATGAGCCATGGAATAGAGATTTTCTGGATGAAAGTGAGTTGCAAAGAGTTCCAGGTTTAATATGGAAGAGCAATGGTAAAGTTTGCTGTAATGACCAGACTTTTCAGAATGACCTGGATGCCGTTTCTTTTCCGGCCTGGGAACTGATTGATATTTCAGGTTATCAGTCTGCACCACAAGGAGTCATATTCAAGAATCAACCCGTTGCACCTATGATTATAACGCGAGGATGTCCCTTCTTGTGTACATTTTGTGCCGGTTATAACGTGACTGGAAGAAAGCTAAGATTTCGGTCCATAGAAAATGTAATGCAGGAGATTGACCTTCTCTATAATAAGTATGACGTCAGAGAGATACACATTTTAGATGATAATTTTACTTTAGACAAGGAATTTGCCCGTAAATTTTGTGAAGAGTTGATACGTAGAAAGCTTGATATCAGCTGGTGTTGCCCGAATGGTTTAAGGCTGGACAGCCTTGACAGAGAGATATTGGTATTGATGCGCAAAGCCGGTTGTTACTACGTTTCGATTGGTATAGAGTCCGGCAGTCAAAGAGTACTGGACATGATGAAGAAGAAACTGAAAATCTCCGAGATTAAAAGGCAGGTTGATATGGTTAGGAGTGTTGGATTGGATGTAAATGGTTTCTTTATTCTTGGCTACCCGGGTGAGACGATAGATGATATCAGGGAAACTATAGACTTCGCCAGGGAATTAGACCTTTCCAGGGCAGCCTTCTATAATTTTCTGCCGCTGCCGGGTACAAGTGTTTATGAAGATCTGCTGAAAGAGCACAAGATAGACGGTTTAGACTGGACTAAAATGTCACAATGTGATGTCCCTTATGTTCCTGATGGGATGAATGCTGATCAGTTAAAAGGGCTCCAAAGATCCGCTAATCTGAAATTTTATTTAAGGCCAGCAATTTTTTACAGACTTCTCAGAGAAATAAAGTCTGTTTCCCAGTTGAAATTTATTGTAAAGAGGGCTTGGGCTAATCTGCTTAGTAATTAATAAGATAGTATGAATAAAGAGAAAACTATTTCATTTTTCAAAGAAAATCCATTTGTGATTACGTTTGTATTTGTTATCTCTCTTTTCCTATGGAAGTTCGTCATATTGAAGGAGTCTTTTCTGCTGGGTGACTACAGTGCGCAGCATATCCCTTGGACAAGATTTCTGGCAGATTCGCTGGGTAATCTTTCTCTTCCTCTCTGGACACCATATATGCATAGTGGCTTCCCCATACTTGCAGAAGGTCAGATAGGGGCCCTGTATCCGCTTAATTTGATTATGTATTTTTTCCTTCCGTATAAGATAGCATATACCTATAACATCCTCCTGCACTTTGTCATGACAGGTATCTTTATGTATATATATGTAAGGGAAATTGGCATGAGCAAGGCAGCAGCAACCGTTACCGTTATTGCCTATCTGTTTGGTAGTAGTTATGGAGGTTGTTTTTACAGCATGATGTCATTAAAGGTATTGGTATGGTTCCCGCTTGTACTGTTCCTTACAGAAAAACTGTTTAAAAAGGAGGAACTGCTTTATGGAATACTTATAGGAATTGTTGTAGGCGTTCAGATTTTAGCAGGATATCTCCAGTTCGCTCTGTATTCGATTATATTTTCAACGCTTTACTTTGTTGTGTATTTGTACTTCTACCATTTAAAACACAGGGGTTTTAAAAAGAGTATACGTGTTGCGATCTTTTATCTTATAGGCGCATTTGTGGCATTTGGACTCTCTGCGGCACAATTATTTGCTACTGTGGAGTTAAGCCGGTTTTCGAGTCGGCAGGATATTGGTATCGAATTCAGTATGCTGGGATCTTATTCTCCATTGGGAATGATACAGTTACTCTTACCGAGATGTGATCTTGCTTCTGGAGGTTTGTTATATATAGGAGTCCTGCCATTTTTTCTTTCGCTTGTAGTTGTTTTCTTCAGAAAGGATCGATTTTCCTGGTTCTTTATTTTCCTGGCCTTGTTTTCACTGCTTCTGGCATTTGGTAAATATAGCCCGCTTTATGTTCTTATAATTAAAGCCATAGGGTTCTATGGATTGAGGGTCCCTGCAAAATTTCTATTTTTTACAGTTTTCTCTCTTGCCATCCTGGCAGGTTGTGGCTTTGACAGGTATTGTTCAACTGCTAGTGATGAGAAACAAAATACAAAATCCAAAAAAACGATATTTTATGTTTCTATAGGTGCAATTACAATTTTGGTTATTACGAATATTGTTCTGTTCTTTGGTAAGGGAATTCTAATAGATTTTGGCAGACGCTATGTAGAGAAAAATATCTATGGAAAACCCTTTCACAGGCACTCGCTTGATGTTTATTACAACAAAGTGGACTCGATATTCCAAATGTTGATCACAAGTACATCCATATTTAATAAATTTAATGTATCATCAATAGTGATTATTGTAGTTTCGTTCTTCATCATCAAATATATAAGGAGATGGATTTCTTTAGGTAGTTTTCAGTTTGCGTGCGTAGTAGTAATTGTACTTGACCTTTATATTTTCAGTTTCTTTGGAACCGGTTTTAGAGGAAATATGGCACCGGTTAGGGAAACTTTAAAAACGCCAGCAGCAATAGAGTTTATAAAAAAGGATACAAGTCTATACAGAGTTTATAGTTTCATTCCGACAGGCGCTCCTGATGACCTTTCAACATACTTACCTAATTACAATATGTCATTTCAGGTTTCCGATGTGGGTGCTTATAGTCCATTGGTTATGAATGATTATTATAAGTTTATGAGAAATCTGGGAGATGTTGATGATTCGCTTGGGCGTTTAGAACCATCTTTGAGCTCCTTAAGTGAAAGCTTTAATCTGCTGAGCCTGTTAAATGTGAAGTACATTATAGCTTGTGAAGAGATTAAAGATAAAAGAGTGGGGCTGGCATATAGCGATGAGAAGGTAAAAGTATATAAAAATAATGAGTTACTACCTCGTGCATTCTTTGTCTCAGATTACAAGGTAATCGGTGACGGGCAAGAGGCTTTGGAGTTTCTAACAAGTAAGGATTTTAACCCTGTGGATATTGTGGTGCTTAACGAAGAACCTGCCAGTTTTAATAATAAACCAGGCAGTAAACACGGCAATGCCGCTATCGAGATTAAAGATTACTCTTCAAACAAGGTAATATTAAATGTTAATACACCAGTAAGTGGGATACTGGTCCTCAGTGATACATTTTATCCGGGGTGGAAGGCTTTTGTTGATTGGGAAGAGGTAGAAATCATGAAGGCAAATACTGTGATGAGGGCCGTCATTGTCCCTAAGGGTGAACATCTGGTAAAATTCGTTTATGATCCAACTCTTTTTAATTACGGTTTGAAATTAGGTTTGTGTACTCTTATTAGCATACCCATAATGATTTTTGTATCTAATCTTCCAAAACGGAAGAAACATTAAGTTATAATTAGCATCAAAATGAATTTTGCCTTGATGTTCAGAACGTTAATAAGGGTTCTTTCCTGGTAAAAACAGATTTGATGTGTTAGGAGAGAAAGATGGTTAATATGAAAACAGTTCTTGTGACCGGTGGGGCAGGCTTTATTGGTTCTCATGTTGTGGATGAGTTGATAAGGTTGGAGAATAAAGTTATTGTGCTTGACGATTTGTCTGGTGGATTCGAGGAAAATGTTCACAAGAGAGCAAAGCTAATTAAAGGTAGCATAACAGATTTAGAACTTATTGAATCTCTTTTTGTAGAGTACAAATTTGAATATGTTTTTCATCTGGCAGCTTACGCCGCAGAAGGACTAAGCCACTTTATCAAACGTTTCAATTATGAGAATAATCTTATTGGAAGTGTTAATCTTATTAATGCTTCGGTTAACCATAATGTGAAGTGTTTTGTTTTTACTTCGTCGATTGCCGTTTACGGTGCAGGGCAACCTCCTATGACTGAGGATATGATTCCAGCTCCAGAGGATCCCTATGGAATTGCAAAATATGCTGTGGAACAGGAATTGAAAGTAAGTAATGAAATGTTTGGATTAAATTCTATTATATTTAGGCCTCATAATGTTTATGGTGAGAGGCAGAACATTGGCGACAAGTATCGAAATGTAGTTGGTATTTTCATGAACCAAATAATGAAAGGAGAACCATTGACAATCTTTGGAGATGGTGCACAGGCCAGGGCATTCACCTATATAAAAGATATATCATCAGTTATAGCGAACTCTATATTTGTTAAAGATGCGTATAATAAAATATTTAATGTGGGTACAGATACACCTATTACCGTAAATGATCTGGCTGAAGAAGTATGTAAGTTATTTAATGTTGAGAAGAAAACAATTCATTTCGAAGAAAGAAATGAAGTAAAACATGCTTTTTCCGACCATAGCAAGCTCAGAAGGTATTTCGATTGTCAAGTCAGAAATTCCTTATCCGAAGGACTCGATAAAATGGCTAAATGGGTAAAAGAAGTAGGTGTCAGGCAAAGTAAAGATTTTAAGAATATTGAGATAGAAAAGAATTTGCCTAAAAGCTGGCTTACTGAATAAGAGGTGCTCTATTTGGAAAAGAGATATAACAACCTGACAAGTGTCCAGTCACACTTTACGGAAAAACTATAATGAAATTTATCCTAAAATCTTTATTCATTTTATGGATTTCTATAGTATTTATCTATTACTTTAAATTGTTCTTTATCCCTCATTTCCTCGAATTTGTAAGAAGGTAAGAGTGGAAACGCTTGTGATAAAGGTGCCAGGCGGCTTCATGAAGGGGTAGTACAGTAGACGAACAATAAGTTGTTTTCATAGCAATACATTGTTATGAGCTTTATATGCAGAATAATAAATATTATTTAATAGAAGATTATAGCCCGAATATAGATATTTCGGGAGGTACGGTAATTTCACTTCTTCCTGACGTCTCATACAAACTGGGCAAACGGGGTATTAGTTATAAGATATTGGAAGACTACTATGATGAAAGTGCCTTGAGAAAAGACGAGGATAAATACTTTTTTGAGCAACTTGAGTGGATAGAAGAATTTGATCGCTTCCTTAAAGAGAATATTAAATTATGCGACGAACTAAGTTTGAATATTACCAGGGCCTACTTTAACAGTATTAAGTATCTGGTCGATACACTTGTTATTCAGTCCTATATAGCAAAAAGGTTCATTGAGAATAATAATGGGTGTGAGATAGCGTATATATACGATTCTTCAAAGGGGTCACAGGCCAGAGAGATACATCGCTATAATAGCAGTGAGAGGACCAAATTCTTCCAGCAGATTTTTTCCGCACTTAGTGAAGAAAAAGATAGTTCTTTTAAATTTGAGGAAATCGGATTTGAAGGAGAAGGGTTTTCTGGTAAACCTGTGCGCCCGGATAGATGTACCAATGGAGAGCGCTTTAGATATTCTGTTCGGAAAGTGATTAAGTCAGGATATCATATGATTAAATACAAAAAATTTACATCTTATTTTAGCTCATTATCAAGGGCTCAACAATACAAAAGGAATGTATTGTTCCTGCACACTTCGACAATCGTTCCTGATCATCTTGCAAGGCAATTCTTGAGAAAAGGGTGTAATGTTTATTACCTAAGCGACGATGTAGTATATTATATGAATGATATGTTTGAAAAACCGGTTTTCTCTTTTAAGCATATGTGCGAAGATTCTTATTATAAAAGTATCAAGACAGAGACAGATTTACTTTCTAGTACATTTGGAGGCAAAAGCTCTCTGGTTGAATGGATAAATGAAAAATGTAGGTTTGATGCTACTCAGTTAGTTTTACCATATCTAAAATATTTTATTGAGGATGTTTGTAGTGAAATCTTATTTAAATCTAAACGGTTCATCGAGTTTTATAAAAATTTGGATATTGATATGGTGGTAGCAACCAGTGCATCTGACAATAATTCTAAAAGTGCTCTTATCGCAGCTAAAAAGGCGAATATTGACAGGATAGGTTTTCAGCATGGTACAGATATATATAACAACCGAAATTGGCACATAAATGATATAGACAATTTTGATTACTATTTCACATTTGAGCCTCTTGCGGAAGAGAGATTTAAAAGGGCAGTCTGTTATGACTATGTGAACAATACGAAGATACTCCAGATGCCGTATCGTTTAACTAATACCATGACAAAAAGAACAAGTAGGAATATAGATAGAGAAGGAAAAAGGGATCTATCTGATAAGAAGACTATTCTCTATGTGCCGGCTTCAAAGTCGAACATTCATTCCAGATGCTATAATAATATGACATATCCGGTTTTGTGGTATTATGAGTTGCAAAAGAAACTGATCAATTTCTTTGCTACAAAGCGGGAGTTTGAATTTATATATAAGCATGCTAATAATACCACCAGACAATGGGCATCAAAATCTATTGTTCCATATATAAAATCAAAGAATAGTAAGAATATATTTCTAGAGACTCGACTGATGCGTGAATATATTGGAAAAATAGATGGTGTAGTGGTAGATCGGCCAACAACACCGTTATTCGAAGGCGCGATGTTAGACAAGCCACTTTTATGTCTAATTCCAGGATTTATTTCCTCCCATATTGATGAAAACGCTTTTCCTTTATTCGGTGATAATATATCTGTTTTTCAAACAGATGAAGACGCGGTAAATTCTTTGAACAGGTTTCTTGAAGATATTACTACGGGAAATTGTGCGGCGCCTGTAAGGATTCCCTTTAGAAACGATGATGTATTCGAAGTTTTGACTGGAGCTGGTAATAGAAGGAATTAATATGGAAACAGAGAAACCTGTTAATCAGTTTCGAGAACATTTAAAGTTTGGCCTATTAAACCATATAAGATATTTGTATTTCAAACCTCTCCTTGGGCGGTGTGGCAAAAATGTGTACTTTGATAAAAATGTCCAACTTTTCAGATTTAGAAAGAATATCTCAATAAGCGATGATGTGGTTTTAAAAGAAGGTGTCAAAGTTTGTACTGCAAATAATGATTCTGAAATATCTATCGGGGCACGAACAACCATAGGATATCATACGTACATTTTTGCTTCGGATAAGATATCCATAGGTTCTGATTGTCTCATTGCTCCTTTCGTATACATTGTGGATAGCGATCATAATATTGAAAAAGAACAGAAGATTAATGAACAGCCTAATGATGTTGCTCCCGTTAAAATTGGTGAAGGAGTCTGGATAGCAACTGGGGCTAAGATACTTAAAGGAGTGGAGATAGGGAATGGAGCTGTAGTGGCTGCAGGAGCAGTTGTTACTCTGAATGTGAACGACTTTTCAATAGTTGGGGGGATTCCTGCAAAAGTAATCGGAGAAAGGAAGTGAACATTGGGATAATTATACTTTGTAGATACGACTCTACCCGATTGCCTGGAAAAATACTTAAAAAAATAGGCCCTAAGATAGTATTGGAATATATCTATGAAAGGCTAAGTCTGGTTACCAGAGCACAGAGTATCATCGTTGCTACATCCAATGAAAAGAACGACGACAAGATAGCCGGATTTTGCTCCAATAATGATATTAAGTGCTATAGGGGCGAGAATGAAAATGTTGCAAACAGGATTCTGGCGTGCGCTCAAGAAAATAGATTTGATTATTTCATTAGAATAAATGGCGATAATGTTTTCCCTGATGCGGTATTAATTGACGAGATGGTAGATATTGCGATAGAAGGAGGATATGATTTTATTTCCAATGTTAAAGGTAGAACCTTTCCAATAGGAATGTGTGTTGAGATCTTGAAAACAGCATTCTATAAGAACATAGTTGGGAAGTTTGATGATCCATCACATTTTGAACATGTAACTCTTTATTTGTATGAGAACGGAGCATTAGATAATGCTTTTTTCTTTATGAATGAAGCTTGTCCACAGGCGTCTGGGTTAAGACTTGCATTGGATAATGAAGAAGATTTTGTTTTCTTAAATAGTATTGTCAGGAAGATGCGCAAGCCACATACAGAATATTCATTTAAGGAGATGTATGAGCTGTCAAAATGCTAAAACTATATGGACTGGAAAGAATGGCATTTTCTTAATTGCCGAGATAGGAGGCAACCATGAAGGTGATTTTGAGTATGCTAAAAGACTCACTAATATGGCTATAGAGTCTGGGGTTGATGCTGTTAAATTCCAAATATATAGTGCACAATCTTTAGTGAATCCAAAAGAGAGCTTAGATCGTTTTAACCATTTTAAGAAGTTTGAACTTTCCAGGGGGCAGCATATAGAACTTGCAAGGATATGTGCAAGGAACAATGTTTATTATATCGCTTCAGTATGGGATATTTCTACTCTTGACTGGATAGATAAACATATTGGTATTTACAAAATTGGCTCTGGAGATATGACGGCATATCCAGTAATCAAAGAAATTATTAAAAAGAACAAGCCTACTATTCTGGCCACAGGAATGTCTACACTCAGAGAAGTAAGGGGTTCTGTCGATTTCATTGCTTCGGTAAATCCAAGGTTGATGTCCGAAAAGAAGCTCGCACTTTTACAGTGTACATCTGCCTATCCTACTCCGGATACAGATGCAAATCTAAGGGTGTTAGTAAGTTTAAAGCGGAGGCTTAAACTTACTATAGGATATTCAGACCATACTATTGGTTCACTTGCATTAGAGACAGCAGTCGCTTTAGGAGCTGAAATTTTAGAGTTCCATTTTACTGATTCCAGAAAAGGTAAGGTTTTTAGAGACCACAAAATCTCCCTGACTCCTAAAGAAGTTGTTCTCCTGAGGAGAAATATTTCCAGAATATCTAGTTTTTTAGGTGATGGTAAAAAGACGGTAATGCCCTCAGAAGTGTATCATAGAAAAACTTTCAGAAGGGCTTTATACCCCTCTAATGATTTGAGAAAGGGGAAGAAGGTTTCTGGAAAGGATCTGGTATGTTTGAGACCGAATCATGGCATAGACGCTAGAGATTATAAAGAGGTTTTGGGTAAAAAAGTTATCAAGAAAGTCTGTAAGAATCAGGAATTGTCAAAAAACGATTTCATTTAAAAAAAGGTGACTTATGTCTAAATGGTATAGAGAGCATCCGTTAGGGTGCGTAGGTGGGGATAGGAAAGAAAAATGGATATGTAAAGATTCTAATGACAATATCATTGATGAAGCAGAAATAGCCATAACAATCGGTAAAAAAACAGACCTGCTTGCCTTAAAGAAACGGGTTTTATCCGAGATCAAGGAACAGATAAAATATTTTAAAAGAACGAGAAAAGAATTATACGCTGTGCCGGACTATGAAGCGGTCGATGTATGCCCTGTTTGTGATGCTCGTGTGGTAGACAGTGAAGAAAAGGTTGTAATCTATGGCGCGAAATATAGTCAATGTAAAAAATGTTCACATGTATATGTTGTGAATAGAGCATCCAAAAAGGCTATAGGAGAGTTTTATCTTTCAAATGTAAATTATGCTTCGACTTATACCGATAAAGAGATGATTGACTTTAGGACAAATAAGATAGCTATGCCATGGGTAGATTGGATGGTTAAGACATATAAAGAAGTTCATGGTACATTGCCAAGGAGAATATTAGATGTTGGCTCCGGTGCGGGGCACTTTGTGAAGGCCTGCAGGAAGAGTGGTCTTGAGGCTGAGGGAATAGAGCTTAGCCAACCTAGCAGGAAATTTGCTAAAGATTGTCTTGAAATTGATTTACATGGAGGAGACTTCGTTGAGGACTTTTGTAAGTTCGAGAATGTAGATGTAGTTACATTTTGGGGGCTTTTAGAGCATACTCCAAATCCTTTGAAGATAGTACAAACTGCGCATGAATTGCTAGCTTCTAAGAAAAGTGCTCTAATGATCGCGAAATTACCCAGATGGGATAGTTTAAGTACGGCTATTCAATGCATTATTTCTGATAGTGTAATCAGGCATCTTGACCCAATGGGACATATAATGTGTTTTACTGATGCGTCTGCAGCTACACTTTTTAAGAGAGGTGGTTTTTCGCCAAAAGCAGCGTGGTATTACGGAATGGATATATATGAACTGTTAATGCAAATAGGTGTTCATACGGGAAATCTTGATGTTTTAACTGCTTCGGGTGACATTATTATGAAACTTCAGGATTATCTGGATCATTCCTGCTACTCTGATAGTCTGACATTGGCTGGTGTACCTGAAAGCCCCAGAAAGGGATGATATGAAAAAAAGTCCTCTTGTTACGGTATATATAACGAATCACAACTATGGCAAATATTTAAAGAAGTCCATAGAAAGTGTATTAGCTCAGACTATGAAGGACTTTGAGTTAATAATAATTGACGATGGGTCTACTGATAATTCAAGGGGTATAATCCAGGCATATGAAGGGAAAAAGAATATTCGTACAATTTTCCAGAAAAACAAGGGATTGAACATTACTAATAACATCGCCTTGAGATCAGCAAGGGGAGAATTTATAGTTAGATTGGATGCTGATGATTATCTGGATAAAAATGCACTGCTTCTTATGTCGAATGCACTTAAGGATAATGATGAAATCGGTATGGTTTTTGCCGATTACTATTATGTTGATGCTTATGGTAATGTAACCGGACATGAAAGACGTTTTTCTTTTGATAAGGGGGAGATTACTCTTTTAGATAAGCCTGCCCACGGCGCATGTACAATGATCAGGACAAAGTGCCTTTTAGATCTTGGGGGGTATTCGGAGGGTTACAAATGTCAGGATGGCTATGAATTATGGCTCAGATTTATCGAGAAGTATAAGGTTGAAAATATAAATTTACCCTTATTTTATTACAGGAGACATGGACGAAATCTTACCGGAGATGAGACAAAGATATTAAAAACAAGAGCAAAAATAAAAAAAGACCTTGTGTCAAAGAGAGCGGGCGGTAAGCTTCCGACTTTGGCAGTAGTCCCTGTAAGGGGTGAAGACATGGATCCGGAGGATATTTCTTTAAGGACAGTTGGTGGAAAGAAGATCCTGGATTGGATAGTTACCTCGGCACTGGGAGTTAAGGATATATTTAAGGTAGTTGTAAGTTCTCCAGACAAGAGGGTAGAAGAATATGTGAGGAGTAACTATAAGGGTAGTCGAAAGGTAAAGTTTATTAAAAGGGAGAGGGTTAAGGCACAACTCAATGAAGGGTTGGTTGATACGGTTAAGGATATACTGCCAGATGTTTCAGTTGATAAATATAAGTCTAAAATGGCAATCTTGCAGTTGTCGATAGAGTATCCATTTCTTGAGTCTATATATATACAGAAGATGATAAATACAATCCAGGTGTTCAATGTTGATTCTGTAATATGTGTGCGTCCAGACAACAATATCTTTTATAAGCATAATGGCCATGGCATGGTTCCGGCATTTAAAGAGAGTATATTTCCTAAATTAGAAAGAGACTATATATACAGAAGAGAAGGCGGAGCGAGCTTAGTCACTCTTAAGGCTTTTAAGAAGCATAAGGGCTTTATTGTGGGGCGTACTGGACATATAGTGATAGATCCAGTGGCCGCCCATAGGATAGCTTCTAACTTGGATCTTGAGGTTGCCAACTTCCTGTCAAAAAAGAGAAGAATATAAAATGATGCAAAAATTACATCGAATAGACATCATGAGATGCAAGAAGGATGTTTTTTCACATGACAGCATAGTTGATCAAGGTTAGAAGAAAATTTACAGAAGATATCAGAGTGCGATAAGATCTTCTCGATGTCCGGTTGGAGTGAAGGGGTGAAATATACCTTAGAAGCGTTAGAATATTTATGAAGCAAAAACATGTTATTATCAAAGACACTCTGCTTTACTCTGGGGCTAATTATATTACCATTGTTATCGGCTTTGTTGTGAGTATTTTCTCTAAAAGGGTCTTAGGCGTTAGCGGAGCTGGATGCTGGGCACTTTTAAGCGTGATTTTACTTTATGGAATGTATATAAGTCTGGGCATAAAAAATGCGCTTTATCGTGAGGTGCCACAATGTATAGGGGCTAAAGAAGTCGTAAAAGCCGGGAAAATACAGAATGTAACATTTTCATATCTTATTGTTGTAAGTTTGGTAGGTTCAGTTGTAATCTGGATACTCTCATTTACTTTTTTTACTGACCCTTTATTAAAGACTGGTGTGAAGATTGTTGCGGTACTGGTTTTTGTGACTCAAATGTATAACCTGGTACTCACTATCTTAAGAGCAAGAAAGCAGATTTCTATAGTGAGTAAAGTGGTTGTTTTTAATTCTTTGTTTATTGCGGTGTTTGCGCTTCCAGGTGCATTCCTTTTTAACGTAAACGGATTTGCCGCTGGGATGGTGGTTTCAACAGCCTTATCTTTTTATTTTGCAAAAAGATGGGGGAATATCAGGTTTTCCTTGGAATTTGATTTGGTTCAAATATGGCATCTGCTCAAGATCGGTTTAGCAATATTTTTGTCTGGTATACTTTACCGTACATTCCTTAATATTGACAAGATAATGATCGGTAAGATGCTTGGGCTTGAACAATTGGGTCTTTATACAATAGGCCTTATGGCGGTTAGCCAGATTGGTTCGCTTCCAAGGTTTTTTAGTATTGTGATATTTCCACATATTCAGGAAAAATACGGTGCGACGAAGGATGTAATGGACATAAAGAGTATGATATTAAAGCCTACCTATTTAATCAGCCGTCTGGTACCTATCTTACTGGGAGTAATCATATTCCTGGTTCAACCAATAGTCCTTTATATGTTGCCACAGTTCAAAGACGGTCTTGATGTTATGAAAATTTTAGTTCTTGGTTATTTTTTTATTGTAGTAAATGAAATGTCTAAAACATTACTGTTTACGATTAATAAACAAAAATTACTCATACCGCTCTACGGAATTATGCTTGCCATAAGCATAGGTCTGAATTATCTATTTATCACCTTGGGTTGGGGAATTGCAGGTGTTGCCACAGGTACATCAATATCATATTTTCTGTTTTTTTTAGTAGTTTTTACTTCAGCATCAAATCATATTATGGAGTGGCGTAGTATTGTAAGGTTTCATTTTGAGATAATGATATTTTACATATACTTCTTAATGAATATTTTGTGGATAGATGCAATAGTAAATGTTCCGAATATAATTGCTACGGCTTCTTTAAAGATAACGTGTTTTCTTTTGATCAGTATCCCTGTTTTGATTGGTGTTCAACGTCGTGAAAGAATCTTTTCGTTGGTTTTTGAAACTGTAAAGTCTAAGATCTCTTCTTTCAGGGCAAGTGATGGAGTGGTGGCAAACTGACAAACCTTTACGTCAAATGGTAAAGTATAAATCTGTTTTATGGTTGATTTACAGGTTGAGCATAATAAGAAATAAATAAGGTATATTAGGTAATGGTGTTTATGATTCCAAAAACACTGGAAGAGTAGGTTTGAAATGGAAAGAAGCTCAAGAATAAAAGCATTTTATAAACTGGATATTGCTGAGAAGTTAAAGGTAGTTAAGGATTTTGCTTCGCTTAGTGATGAGGAAGTAATGATGCTGAATACCGGCAGACCTGATATGGAGTCTGTTGAAAGAATGGTAGAGAATGTCATAGGTGTTATAGGTATGCCATTCGGGATTGCTACAAATTTTCTAGTCAACGGAAAAGATTATCTTATCCCTATGGTTACAGAAGAATCATCTGTTATCGCTGCTGCCAGTAATGGGGCAAAAATGGTGCGTGCAAAAGGAGGCTTTACCACTTCATGTACCGGGTCATTTATGGCGGTTCAGATACAGGTAGATAACACAAGAGATCCAGAAAATGCTTCACGTGAAATAATCAAGCATAAACAGGAGTTGCTCGAAATGGCTAATACACAATCAACTACTTTGCCTAAATTAAATGCAGGGGCAAAAGACATAAAGGTCGATATAGTAAATGGCTGGTACGGACCAATGGTAATAGTTAGGTTAATTGTGGATGTGTGCGATGCAATGGGTGCAAATATTGTAAATACTATGGGAGAGTTTATTGCATATAAGATTGAGGATCTTACCGGTGGTAAAGTTTTTTTGCGTGTAGTAGACAATTATGCTATAGATCGACTCGCCAGAGCAGAATGCATTGTGGACAAACAAGTGTTAGGGGGTGAAGAGGTGGTAGATGCAATGCTTAGAGGTTATTCATGTGCATATCATGATCAGCACAGAGCCACAGGCCATAATAAAGGTGTTATGAATGGTATAATGGGGGTAGTGTTAGCAACTGGTAATGATGCGAGAGCTGTAGAATCAGCTTTTCATTCGTATGCGGCGCGGGATGGAAGATATAGAGCCCTGCCTGTATGGAGTAAGAACGAAGAAGGAGATCTTACCGGTTTTCTGGAAATGCCAGCCCCTGTAGGAACTATAGGTGGAATGACCAAGCATCATCCCGTAGCCAGAATTGCACTGAAGATACTTGGAGTTGAAAGTGCTGATGAGTTGGGCCAAATTCTGGCAGCAGTAGGCCTTGCTTCAAAACTTGCAGCTGAGAGGGCACTGGCGTCGGAAGGAATACAGCATGGTCATATGAAATTACATGCTACAAATATTTCTTCTATGGCGGGTGCGCAGGGCGATGAAATAAATGTTGTAGCACAAACCATGATAGAGAAAGGCAAAGTAAGTCTGGGCTTGGCTAAGGAGTTATTAGAAAAAGTGAGAAACTCATGCAGAAAATAGTATCCAGATCACCTGGAGAAATATTTTTCTTTGGAGAGCATGCTGTAGTATATGGTAGACGTGCAGTAGTTGCTGCTATAGATCGATGGATTACTACAACTTTAACCAAAAATAATGACGAGTATGTGCAAATAAATTCATCCTTAGGCACTTTTAACGCAAAACTCCATGGTTTGAGACTGGATGTTATAAAGGCTGATGTACATTTAGCTCCTTTTGCACACGGTATTGAAAGGATATATAAGCGATTTGGGAATGCTACGGGATTTACTGCCGTAATCGAGTCAGAATTACCTGTTAACTCAGGACTTGCATCAAGTGCAGCCTCTTCTGCATCACTTCTTGGAGGGGTGATAGCTTTAATGGATAAGACTCTTTCGGAAGAGGATATGGTTCATCTTGTTTTTAGATCTGAGATTGATATACAGAAAATAGGTAGTATCTCCGGTTCCGCATGTACGGTATTAAGAGGTGTGGTAGGGATAACGGGTAATAATTTTAACAGGTTGGATGATATTGTGGTAGAACCTGATGTAATAATTGCTGACAGCAGAGAGTCTGTTCCTACGTCTGAATCAACTGGTTGCGTGAAGGATATTCTATACAAAAAAGAACGGGAGGTTCAAGGAATATTTGATGTAATCCATAGTCTGGCTACTAGAGGTGAAGAGGTCTTGAGGCAAAAGGATTGGCGAACATTGGGAGTACTTATGAATGAAAACCAGTCTTGCTTGAAACAACTTGGTGTAAGTACTAGAAAAATAGATAATGCAATCGAATCAATAAAGCTACTTGTTTATGGTTCAAAGATAACAGGTGCAGGAGGGGGAGGCTGTTTTGTGTCTCTGTGTAATAAGGAACAAGTGCCGGGAGTTGTAACCATCTTAAAAGAGCAAGGCTTTAATGCCTACAGTTGTCGTATCTGCACAGCAGGAGATGGTGCAGGATAAGATGCAGGCTATTATACTATGTGCTGGGATGGGTACGAGAATATCTAAATCTATAGATTATAAGCCTAAATGCATGTTGCGCATAGGCGAACGCACTATAATAGAACATCAGATTAGGATACTTAAGAGATATCTTAATAGACCACCGATGGTTGTGGTTGGATATAAACAGGATATGATAATAGAGAGTTTAAAAAGTGAGGATGTTGAATTTGTAGAAAACCCTGAATATGCAACAACTAATATACTAACCTCACTCTGGTATGCTTTTAGAGAAAAAGAAATACAAGATACTGTTATGTGTCTTCCTGGGGATTTAATCTTCGACGATAAAATAATTATGGATTTGCTTGAGACTGAAGGCGAAATAACTATAGCAGTACAAGAAAAACAATGTGATGATGAAGCTGTTAAAGTACAGGTAGATAATAACTCGGTCGTTTCCATAGGTAAAGATTTGGACGCGAAAAAGACTTTGTTCGAGTTCTTAGGGTTATTCAAAATAGATAAAAAGTTTGTTCCTGTTGTTAGGAATGAGATTGATAAAATTATAGCTTCAGGGAAGAAGAACTCTTATATGTTTAATGTAATCCAGTGTATTATTGATAAGGGTGTTAAAGTTGGATATGTTGATATAGGTGAGAGCCCATGGGAAGAGGTTGATTATCCTGAGGATTATACGAGGGCAAAAGAAAAGTTTAAGAGGTTTAAATGGCGAAACTGACAGAGTTTGAAAGCAAGAAGATTATTAGGGAGGCAGGAATAGCTGTGCCAAGAGGTGAGTTGGTTTCAACTTCAATACAGGCAGAAGAAGCCGCAATGAGAATCGGCTTGCCTGTAGTATTAAAGATACAATCACTATATTCAGGTCGGTTCGAGAAAGATTTAATAAAAATAGTTTCGTCTGTAGAAGAACTGAAGAGAACACTAAATTATATGTTTGATGTTCATTCTTCTGAGATAAGATTACGGAAGTTATTGGTTGAAGAGAAATATATATATCAGGATGAGTATTACCTTTCAGTAGTTTCTGACGATGTAACGTTAAGCCCTCTCCTTCTCTTTAGTGGAAATGGTGGTATAGATATAGAGAAGAATCGTGAAAAGATAAGGAGGAGGCAATTAAATATATTAAATGGTGTTACCGATGAGGATATCTCCTTCTTGACAAATGGTGCAAGTGTTAATTTGGATTTTGGGAATGTCATTAAGAAACTTTATGGGATTTATAGAAATATGGATTGCTGCCAGGTTGAGGTAAATCCTCTTGTTTTCTCGGAAGAAAAATTTGTGGCGCTTGATGCCAAAATTATAATTGATGGAGATGCATTGTATAGACATAAGGAATTGGGAGTACAGTTAACAGAAGAAAACCTTAATCGTGATCCGACATCCTTAGAAATATCTGCAGCTAAAATAGATGAGAATGACCACAGGGGTACAGTTCATATTGCAGAACTGGATCAGCCCCTACAAAAGAAAGGTACGCGTATTGCCCTTAATTGTGTGGGTACTGGTGTGAGTCTATCTATAATGGATGAACTTATAGAGCAGGGTTACATGCCGGCAAATTTCGGTGATACGTCTGGAAACCCAACGGCGTCAAAACTATACAGAGCCATAAAACTTATATTTTCTCAGAAGGATATTAAGGGTTTTGTTTTTGCGTCATGTGTTTCTAGCCAACAGTTGGATAATACAGCAAGGGGTATTATAAAAGCGCTCAAGGATATATATCCAGAAACGGGTGGCAGGCCAGATATACCGTGTGTTTTTATGTTCAGGGGTGCATGGGACAGAGATGCGATGGTGTTGTTTGAGGAACACGGTATATCTGATTCTGAGAATGTAATAATGTTGGGTAGAGATTCCAACGAGTATGACGTAGCATGTGAGTTTGACAAACTTTATAAAAACAGAAGGAGTATGCCAGGCAATGTTAGGAAAGCTAGAGTTTAACATCCTCTCAGGTGGTAAAGTCAGTATCGATCTGAACAAATGCAAGAGCTGCAGCACAAAGGCTTGTATTAGAAATTGTAAATCTTCAAAAACAAGGCCAGTATTAGTGTTGAAGGATGGAGTTCCTGATCTTGACTTTGATTTTGATGAGTTGGAAAAAGGTGCTTGTACTGAATGTTTGGCTTGTGAACTAGATTGCGAACTATATGGTAATAAAGTGGTTGCCATAGAATTACCTGTAATGTAATGTCTATATTAATTGGAAAAAATACATATTTGCTCGTGCAGGGGATCACAGGTAGGCAGGCCTGTATGAATACGCTCTATATGAGAGCATATGGTACAAATGTGATTGCAGGTACAAGGCCCGGAAAAGGTGGGCAAAACGTAGAAAATATTCCTATATACAACACAGTTCGAGAGGCTATGAAAGCTCACCCTGAACTGAACTCATCTGTTATTTATGTTCCTCCACAGGCAGTGAAGTCTGCTGTTATGGAAGCGATAGGGGCTGGCATCAAGCTTGTTATTATAACCTCAGAAAGGACACCGCATCAGGATATAATGGAGCTTATTGCTTACGCAAAATCTGAGGGAGTGCGTCTTATAGGCCCAAATTCTATTGGTATTATAAGTCCTGGAAAGAGCGTTGTTGGCTTAATAGGCGCGAGAGTTAGCCTGGCAAAGGAGGTATTTACAGAGGGTTCTGTGGGTGTTATTTCTAGAAGTGGTGGCCAGGTAACAACATGCTGTCATTATCTTTCCAGGGCGGGGATAGGCCAGAGTACTGCACTTTGTATAGGGGGGGATGCCTTTGTCGGTACCAGATGGGCTGAGGTACTTGAATTGTTTGAAAAGGATGAAGGGACAAAGGCGGTGGTTGGCTATGGTGAGATAGGCACAAGTGTGGAAGAGGGGGCGGCTGATTGTATAAAGAAGGGAGGGTTTACAAAACCCTTCATTGCTTATATAGCAGGTAAATATGCTGGAGAAAGACAACGATTTGGGCATGCAGGTGCTATCATTGAAGGTGAAAAAGGCAAGGTATTACATAAAAAAAATGCATTGAAAGAAGCAGGAGCTGTAGTTGTTGAACATTTTTATGAGGTTGTAGATGCAATACGGGAAGAGCTGAATACATTAGAATATAAAGGTACAACTACTTGACCAACGATACATCTAAACCGTCTCTAGAGGAGTTTAAAGAAAAATGTTTTAAACAGAATATAGATCTTAGCTTAAGGGAAAGGTATAAGGGAAGTTATGCGATATACTATGCTCTTTACGTGACACATTTCCTGTCTATTCGTATAGTAAGATTTTTATATAACAAAAGAATAACCCCTAATCAGATTACGGTATTCTCTATTATTATGTCTTTTGTTAGTGCTTATTCTTTTTCGATAGGTTCTAATGTTTCTTGTTTAGTTGGGGCATTCTTGCTTGAGCTGTTTTATATATTTGATTCAGTAGACGGGCAATTGGCACGGGCAAAAGGTCTTTCTTCTCACGGTGGTAAGTACTTGGATGTATTCTGTAATTTTCTCGTGCCGCCAGTTGTCTTGTTTGGTATAGGTATAGGTGTTCTAAAAATAGGTTATACTTCTTTCGTTTTTTATTCTCTCTGGCTTGGATGTTATGCAATCTTGATTCTTCAAGTTATAGAACTGTTGAAATCCTACCTAATTAATATTCATCTCAGTGATAAACAAGAAACGGAGAGGAGTAAGTTTGTTCAGCAAAAAGAACATTCTGGTCTATCCTTATCTCGTAAAGTTTATTCTATGCTTTACAGATCGTGTACAATGCCGGTTATAATGAACATCGCAACAGTGACCGCCATCTCAAATATGTTTTTTAAGAAAAACATATTTGAATTCACTATAGCTTACTTTGCAATAGTTGGCACGGTTGTCTGGTTATCAAAACTTGTTTACATTAGCAAGGATAATGCCTCTCCAAAGAACAATGGTTAGTTCTGATACGTTATAATCGGAAAACCATCTGGGTTACTTCCAATAATCTTCAAACATCACAGTATTAAAATATACCGAATAAGATGGTTATTGAATTTAGTGAGACTTAAAGTTTTGTCTGAAAATGAAGAAGTTGTTTAAAGAAAATAAGTTATTTCTAATATTACTTTTTCTTAGTGTCGTCATAAGATTGGTAAATATAAATATGCCAATCTTAGAAGGAACTGCTACCAGACAGGTACAGACAGCTATGATAGCCAGAAATCTCTATACTAATGGATTCAATCTCTTCTATCCACAGGTAGACTTTTTAGGGCCAGGGCCAGGTTATCTTGTATTGGAATTTCCTTTACTGAATTTTATTGCTGCTGTGTTCTATGTTTTGTGTGGAGGAGTACACGAGTGGATAGGTCGCCTGATCAGTATATCGTTTTTTGCAGGTTCGGTAATCTTTCTTTTTAGTTTGATAAGAAGATTATTTGAAGAAAGAACGGCCCTGATTACGATTGTTATTTATTCAATCTCGCCGCTTGGATTGATTTATAGCAGGGCTTTTATGCCTGACTTTGAGATGATATTCTTCTTTATAGGCGCACTCTATTTTATGTATCTATGGTCTGTAGGCGATAAGGATAGGTTTTTCTGGTTCTCAGCTATCTTCGCGATGATGGCAATGCTTTCAAAGATCCAGGCTTTTTGTATCTGCATTCCTCTATTGGCAATGATATGGCAGCGTCAGCATTTGAGTTTTCTATTTAAAGCACGTTCCTGGGCATACTTTTTGATTGTATCAATTCCTGTACTCCTGTGGTATATGCACGCAAAAAACGTACATCTGGCTTATTCGCAGTCAGTCTTATACGCTTTTCAAACTTCAAACTGGTTTAGTTTCCACATTTTTATTTCACCAAAGTTTTATATTGAGATGTTTGAACATGGATGGATGCAGATGTTGACTCCAGTGGGATTCACTTTGTTTCTATTCGGACTTTTTCTAAAGATAGATTCCCAACAGGGGAAAATATTGAGAGCATGGCTGTGTGGTACAGTTGTCTATATGGTTGTTTTTATCACTCATATGAGAGATCCATATTATAATTTACTTTTTTTGCCAATTACGTCTATTTTTGCCGCCAGAGCTGTTGTCTGGATATGGCAGCATGCATCTGGAGAAATGATTTTCTTGCATAGCAGATTCGCACGGATTGTGGGTATTGTGCTTTTGCTTATATTGATAGGCCGTTATGCAGTATATGCTTATGTTGTTCCACGCGGTTATCGTCATATTCCCATGCTTGCGAAGACAATAGAACAAATGACGGATAAAAACGATCTCCTGATAACCAGCTTGCCGGATGGGCACTCTGCTCATTATTATTCTAAACGCAAGGGATGGGACTTTGGTCTGCCGGGGAATGATCCTGAAAAGACGAAAGAGGCTATTGCTCGGATAGAAGAGCTACAGAAAAAGGGTGCAAAATATTTTGTATCTGTTTGCGAAGATTTTCTTGAACAGAGCGCAGAATTTCAGCATTATCTGCGACGCAGGTATGTAGTAGTTAAAGAGGAACCAGGCTTGTATTCAATTTTCCTGTTAAAGTTATGAGGTTACATTAGAAATAGTAATGCCTATGTTAGTTATAAAAACACTGATTTTATTCTTATTATTTGTTTCTGTTACGTTGGTAATCGGTTATAGATTGCTTCGCCTTTTTAATTTCCTGAAGGCCTTGAACAGGATTGAGACGATTGTATTCTCTTTTGCACTGGGGATGGGCTTTATATCATTTCTGGTTTTTTTTCTTGGTCTACTACACATTTTATTTCTAAAGTGGGTGTTACTGATTTTAACTTTGGCTACGTTGATTTCTTTAAAGGATGTGTATTTGTTTATAAAGGCAAATAGGTCTCCCTTTTGTGATTTCAAGTATATATACAGTAGTAAATTGCGAATATTTTTAGCCGCTTTGGTGTCTGTTTCCCTTTTGATGACATTGATAGGTGCGGTTGCACCGGCGAAGGGTAATGATGCACTGGTCTACCACCTTTCAGATGCCAAGTATTTTGCTCAGCATCATCTGGTAACTTTTATTCCATATACCAACAGTTCTATTTATCCATATTTTGTGGAGATGTTTTTTACATTAGCAATGCTATTTGACAATCCTGTCTTGGCTAAATTATTCCATTTTTCTATGGCTTCTATTGGTAGTCTTGCAATTTATTCTTTTGGCAGACGTTATATAAACAGGGAAGTCGCTTTTCTGGCGGCGGCAATATTCTTTTTGACACCTGGCGTTTTTACTCAGGCTACCTATGCTAAGAATGATATAGCATGGGCTTTTTATTCATTTATGAGTTTCTATGCGATATTGCTGAGAGATTCCAGTAGTGAAAGAAGATTGTTGCTTTTTGCAGGGGTAATGTGTGGCATTGCTGCAGACACGAAATACATAGGACTTATTACGCCTGTTGCAATTGGCCTTATTATAATTATTAAAGGATTCCTACATAGAGAAAACCATAAGGATTTGATCAAAAGCTTCACACTCTTTGCTATAACGGTAATAGTCGTTATTTTTCCTTACTACATAAGACCATACTGGTATACAGGTAATCCGTTATACCCTTTTTATGTTAGGTATATTGGTGAGAACGGTTGGTATAGACCTTCTGGTTTTGGTATGGATAAGAACCTGTTAAATTTTATTCTTTCACCCTGGTCTCTGACCTTTTATCCCGGAAAGATTTTTGGTGGTAATGAGAGCCAATTAAGTCCGATATATCTTGCCTTTCTTCCTGTTTTATTTTTTCTAAGGAAAAGGGGTAAGCCTATATTATTGATTAGTATCTTCGCAGGCATATTCTATTTCTTCTGGTTTTTTAAGTTTCCTGCAGTTAGATATATTCTGCCAATAATCCCATTCCTGGCTTTACTATGTGGATATGTTATATGGGCTATGTATAGTCGTAGTAAGTTTTTTGGATACGGGATAAAGACAATATTCAGCATATTCCTGGTTTTAAATTTTGGACTATGCATTTATTACAACAGAGAAGAGATGGCTTTCTTTTCAAAAGGAGCAAATGTGGAGGATTATCTGGCAACGCATGACAGATCAAGCAAGATTTTTCAGTACATCAATAAAAACACACTTCCAACATCTAAAGTATTACTTGTAAATGAAATTAGAAACTTCTACCTGGATAGAGACCACATTAGAGAACTTTATTACAGGATATATGATAAGTATCAATTAAAAGAAACTGATGCAATTATTGATGATTTAGAAGCTAAGGGTATCACACATATATTGTATGCTGAGTCAAGAAATAAGAAAGTGGACAAGATGCCTATCTCTGGCCAGGTTAATACATTTTCAGTACTTATTAAGAATAAAAAATTTGTTAATGAATATCTGAATGAAATGGTAGAGATGTATTACGATTTTGACCCTCTCCAGAAAAGGATGTATAGGCTTTATAGTTTAAAATAAATGGAAATAGTTATTGTGACAGGTTCTGCAGGACTCGTTGGTTCTGAAGCGGTACGTTTCTTTTGCGAGAGGGATTTTTGTGTTATTGGGATAGACAATGACATGCGGAAGGCTTTCTTTGGGGAAGAAGCGTCCATCCGGTGGAACCAGAAAATATTGGAAGAAAAATATCCTCAATACAAACATTATGATATTGATATCAGGGACCAGAAGAATATTGAAAGTATTTATGAAAGATACAATAAAGATATCTCCTTAGTTATCCATTGTGCTGCGCAACCTTCTCATGATTGGGCTGCTAAGGAACCTTTTACTGATTTTACAATCAATGCGAACGGAACTCTTAATCTGCTTGAAAACACACGTAATTACTGTCCTGATGCTGTATTTATCTTTTGCTCGACCAACAAAGTGTATGGGGATACGCCTAACCTGCTTCCACTGGTTGAACTTGAGACCCGTTGGGAGATTGATAATGGGCACAAATATTATTACGGTATTGATGAAACCATGAGTATAGATAATTCCAAACACTCTCTCTTTGGTGCATCCAAGGTTGCTGCTGATATTATGGTACAGGAATATGGGAAATATTTTGGTATGAAAACTGTTGTTTTCAGGGGCGGTTGCTTAACCGGACCTGCTCATAGTGGTGCAGAACTTCACGGTTTTCTGGCTTATGTGGCTAAATGTAGTGTACAGAATAAAAAATATACAATTTTTGGTTATAAAGGAAAACAAGTCAGAGATAATATACATTCCAATGATTTAATACGTGCTTTTTGGTATTTCTTCCAGAAACCCCGTGTGGGAGAAGTTTACAACATTGGTGGTAGTCGTCATAGTAATTGTTCTATTTTAGAAGCAATTCAACTGATTCAGGAATTGACAGGAAATGAATTTAAATACGAAGTATCAGACTTGTCCAGGGAGGGTGATCATCTCTGGTGGATAAGTGATATCAGTAAATTCCAAAGCCACTATCCGGAATGGAGTTTAAAATACGGAATCCAGGATATTATTAAAGAGATCGTTGAGGCTTTACAAGAGAGGCAATGAAAATTGATTCTACTTTCACATTTGCTACTATTATTTCAGGGATCCCGATTGGAGTTTTAGTTGAGATCTAAGGGGGAGGAATTGGCTTCTTTGCTTGCGAAGCAGGAAGACAGAAGGGCGGCTTATTGGAATAGATTTGATCCATTTGTAGACTTGCGTATGAAGTGGCGTGCATCTATGATGCGTCACCTTTTCCATATACTTCCCGGACAGGAAATTCTGGAAATTGGTGCTGGTAACGGTGAATTTACAAGATCACTTGTCATTGCTACTCGTGATGAATGCAAAATAACTACGGTTGTCTTTTCCTCTAAATATATAGATGAAATTAAAGGGAAACTGAATAATAAAAATGTAGATACTGTGTGCTTGGATTCATTTCCTGGTTTACTAGGGGGCAAGAAATTTGATTGTGTTATCACAAACCATATGTTGGAAGATCATATCCGCAATGAGTTCCTTTGCACCGTTAAGCAATTAATTAAATCAGGAGGTGGGTTTCTATTGTTTGAACCCAATCCCTGGAACTATTATTATCACGTACGCAAACTATTTAGACGTTTGATACCAATACCGTGGAGTCGCCCGGCAGATCCGATTTCATTGACAGGTCTTGAGGCATTTTCTATTTTATCTGAAATAGGTTATACTCAAATAAATGTCTTGCCATATGATTTTCTCTATCCCCCCATACCTAAGTTCTTAATATGGCCGGCCAAAAATCTGAGTATTATCATGGAGAACTTTCCTTGCTTAAGGAATCTTGCTGGTTCACTATATATTTGGGCGCGTAATCCGTCTTTTGAAAATGAAGAACAGACGACAGTAGATTTGTGCGACCATCAAATATTTTTTGGAAAGGTTTCATTCGTTATTCCTTGCCACAATGAAGAAATGAATGTTGCGCCATTAATAAAAGGAATAACTGATTTCTATGGTAAATATGTTTCAGAAATTCTTATAGTTGATGACAATTCCACTGACAGGACTGCCGAGGTAACAGAAAAACTGTCAAAAATATATGAATGTGTTCGCCTGGTCAAGCGGTCGCTACCTAATGGTGTTGGTAGAGCTTTGCGAGAAGGCTTGAATGAGGCAAAAGGTGAATATATTCTAATCATGGATAGTGATTTTCAGCATATTATTCCTGAAATCAGAGATTTATTTGATGTTATCGAGGATGGAGCTGATGTGGCTGTGGGATCTAGGTTTTCTCGTGAATCGGTTTTGGTTAATTATGCTTTCACTAAGATCCTTGCTAATCGTGCTTTTCATGTATTAGCAAATATATTGCTTGGGAGACATTTTCGAGATATATCCAACAATTTAAAGATTTTTCGTCGTGATGTGGCCAAAAAACTGGTGATAGAATCAGATGATTTTGCGGCTAATGTGGAGACTGGTTTAAAGCCTATTTTGCTTGGTTACAGGGTAGTGGAAGTTCCGATCTCGTGGGTAAACCGATCTGTCGATATGGGGTTTTCTACATTTCGAATCTTTAGAACCGGCCCGAATTATTGGAAAATATTATTACGATTGGTATGGCGGAGGATAACAAAACAACCGTACCAAAAGGAATCTAGTTAAATATGCAAAATAAGTTTATAGAAAGAGAGTTTTTTGACAAATGGACAGAGTCAAAGGAATACGATGTTTTGACGCAATATGGATATGATATAATAATTTCAGAATTTAGAAGGTTAATTGGAAACAGGTTATTAAAAGGCTGTAGAGCTATTGATTTAGGATGTGGAACAGGAGCTTTTACCAGTAGATTATTTCAAAATTCAGAGGCGGAGTTGTTTGGGTTAGATATTTCCGCTAAAGCAATTCAATTGGCAAAACAAAAAGAGAGGAAAATTAATTTCTCAGTTGGAGATGTTGAAAGCCTTCAATTTGAGGATGGATTTTTTGATTTAGTCGTGTATTCAGGCATTTTACATCACTTTCCAAATGAAGAAAAATGTTTAGCTGAAGGGTTTAGGATTTTGAAAAATGGAGGATGTATGCTTTCATATGATCCGAATAAGATAAATCCATTCATGTGGCTCTACCGAGATCCTTCATCACCATTTTTTTCCAAAGTGGGTAAGACAGACAATGAAAGACTGCTTTCTGCACAAGCCGTAAGCAGTGTGATGAAAAATGTTGGATTTGCTCGCATCGATACTCACTGCATAAGCGGTGTTACCTTTAAGACGGTAGAATCTCAAGTGGGGAAAATGTTGTTACCTTTCTACAATATTATAGAAAAGATTATGGGCACTTTGCCTTTGGCAAAAAAATATGGATCTTTTCTTATTTGCTATGGAGAAAAAAATGGTCCTCTCCATGACTAAAGGTCATACAGAAAAGATAGTTTTGGTTGTGCCGATTAGTCATACACATTATCTGGTCCCTCCAACAGGATTAGGTTATTTAGCAACGGCCTTGAGACAAAGTGGTTTCACTGATATCACAATTCTAGATTGTGTTAAAGAAGGGTTGTCGTTTAATGGATTGAGTGAACGCTTCAGGAAATTGAAACCAAAGATTGTTGGGTTTCAGGTTTTTTCATACGATTTTGATTCCGTTGTCAGGAGCATTGGGATCTTGAAGAAGGTGTGTCCCGAAACAACGATTTTAATTGGTGGAGCACATGTCTCTGCTACTTCTATGACAGTATTGGAGGAGATAGAAGAGGCTGATTATGGTTTTGCAGGTGAAGGTGAGATTGGGTTGCCGATGCTTGCAAAACATATTTTAAGGGATGAGATAATACCATTAGAAAGCATTCCTGGTCTAATTTGGAGAAATGGATCTTCGATTTGCAATAATGAGAGAGCTGGAACTGAAGATCTTGACAGTCTAGGTTTTCAGGCCTGGGATCTGATGGAACCAGTTTCTTATAATGGTAGCCCTCAAGGGGGATTTTATAAAAGATTTCCCATTGCTCCAATCTCTACGACTCGTGGCTGCCCTTATTTGTGTACTTTCTGTGGTAGTGGGGTGAACATGGGGCATAAATTGCGTTTTCGCAGTATGGATCACGTTCTGGACGAGATGGTTATGCTTTATGATGATTATGGTGTAAGAGAGTACCATATAATAGATGACATGTTTAATTTTCATAAGAATAGAGTTTTCGAGTTTTGTAAAGGGATAAGGGATAGGGATTTAGATATAAGCTACACATTTCCTAATGGTCTGCGTTTAAATCAACTTGACAAAGAAATGCTACAGACGATGAAAGATACTGGTGCATATGCCTTTACCGTTGGTATTGAGTCAGGCTCGCAACGCATACTGGATTCTATGAAAAAAGGATTAACACTTGAACTCATCGAAGAAAAAGTTAATCTAATAAATTCAGTAGGGCTGGAGCCGAACGGGTTTTTTATTATAGGTTATCCAGATGAAACAGTAGATGATATCAAGTCTACTATCAGATTCGCAAAAAAATTAAAATTGAGACGTGCACATTTCAGTAATTTCTTGCCTCTCCCAGGTACAGAAGCGACCAGGAAATTAATTGAGAACAAAGA
>Ga0257124_1000700_pt1 | contig 32812 bp, 25 predicted proteins | sample SI106_150metaG_FD_190154 | JGI IMG/M metagenome (GOLD analysis project Ga0257124, IMG submission 190154) | Marine microbial communities from Saanich Inlet, British Columbia, Canada - SI106_150 | ecosystem: Environmental > Aquatic > Marine > Inlet | place: Canada: British Columbia | collected...
TCTGGCCGGAAAATTTGCGGATCATCTCTATGATTCCTACGCCAAAACCATGGGTAAGGACTCCCTACCCTCCAAGCAGCATGTGGTGGAAACTTGCAGACTGGCCGGTCTCTTACACGATGTTGGGCATGGCCCTATGGGGCATACCCTGGATGAAATCTATAGTAAAAATGGTTATAAGACTACCCATGAAGACATCGGGCGTAAGATCATTACTGAAGAACTCGCTGATATTATTCGCGGGATTCGCCGTTCTCCCTATGGAGAGTTTTCTGAACCTCTTGATCCTGAGATCATTGCCAACATGATAAAACTCCCTTCTGGTAAAAATACCCAGACTACTCCGTGGGTGGACGTATTCTCGAAACTCATCACCGGACTCTACTGCGTAGACATCCTTGACTACTTGACTCGGGATTCCTATTTTTGCGGAACCAAGGAATATGGAACTGTGGATGTTGATCGTTTCATGAACTCCACCTTTGTCTCGAGGGAGGCGGGCTTTACTCTCCATAAAGGCTGTCTTTCAGCCCTGAAGTCTTTTCTCTACAGTCGATTCTTTATGTATGAGAATATCTATTACCATCATAAAGTCCGTGCTTTTGACTTTAGCTTTGAGGAACTGTTCATCAAGGCATGGAAACATCTAAGTGTGGGCGATCCCCTGGACGATTTAGAGCCTTTTTATGGTCTTGATGACTACTTTCTTTACTCCATTCCCAACCTGTGGGCAAGCCATGAAAATGATGAAATGCGTGAAATTGCCAAAGATTGGGACCGAATCCTAAATGCCAATGTAACCTGGAAATGCGTGCATGAAATGCAATATTTCCCAAAAGATCACCTGACCAGCCTCTTTAATCCTGCCGATGTAGAGCAGAAAATGCGAGACCTCATTTATACAGAACTAGACGAGTCGGTGGAAATTCGGGTAGATATTCCCTTTCTTGCGCTTAGACCAGAAAACATAGCCAGAGACACGGTGAAACATATCTCCATTTATGATCCTCACTCTCAAACATTCGATACGGTTCCCCTGGAGAGACTCTATGATGAAATTCCCTTTCGAATGCTTATGATCAGGATCTACACGCGATCTCAAGAAGAATACTCAACGGTACACGAAGCGGTCAGAAAATCACTCAAAGTTGATCAATACCGTCCAAAGACAAGTTTTTAGAAGCAGCTAAGCCTCCCAGGTGCCCTTCGGACACGGGAGTCAGAAGCCCTATTCAAAACCCCCCTCCCCTTGACTTAATGCCGGTTCACAGCTATACACATAAGCTACTAATGATTACATCAATTGCAATACATCAGGGAGAAATACAATGAAAATTGGGGTGAACCAGGTAAAACGGGGTAATGTGATTATCTTGGACAAGGTTTTGCATGAAGTGATTAACTTCTATACAACCCAACCTGGAAAGGGGGGAGCCTTTGCCCAAATTAAGCTGCGCAATCTCGATAGCGGATCAATATTTGAAAAGCGATTTCGAACGGAAGAGAATGTGGAACGAGCCCACCTCGACAATCGAAAAGTGCAGTTCCTCTACACTGACGGCACTGATTTTCACTTTATGGATAATGAGAATTTTGAGCAGTTTCATCTTAATAAGGAAGCAGTGGGTGATAACTCTAACTATCTGCTTGAAAACATGGATATTTCAATCACTTTTTTTGAGGAAAAGCCGCTCACCATCGAGCTGCCACAAGCCGTGAATCTCAAGATCACCTATACGGAGCCCGGAGTGAAGGGAAATACCGCCTCGGGGACGGCTACAAAGCGCGCAACATTGGAAACTGGACTTGAAGTACAAGTCCCTCTTTTCATTGATATTGATGAGACTATCAAGGTTGATACCCGTAGCGGTCAATATATGGAAAGAGCGAAGTCAAGTTAGTTACCCATGCAGTCAAACCGAATCGATCGACAAAAGATTAAAGGGGGAGTGATCGTCTCGGTTTTGAAAGGATCACTTGGAGAAACACTTGGACTGCAGCTTGGAGATATTCTCACCTCATTAAACGGTACTAAGTTAGAGAGTATCCTCGATTACCGCTATGAAGTAGCTAGCGAAATCCTTCACATCGAAGTGGCTCGCGACGGTTCTTTGCTCAAGTTTGAGGTTGAAAAGGACTATGATGAAGATCTTGGGCTTGAATTTGATGATGTCTTATTTGACAGAATTCAACGCTGTCAAAACAATTGTGACTTCTGCTTTATCTATCAATTGCCCAAGGGTATGCGCCGCAGCCTCTACATCAAAGATGATGACTACCGACTCTCCTTTTTATATGGTAATTATGTGACTCTTGCGGGTCTCTCGGATACAGACTTTGAAAAAATTGAGAAATATCGGCTTTCACCGCTATATGTAAGCGTACACGCGACAGATCTTTGCACACGTAGGAAACTGCTGAAGAATCCTTTAGCTGAAGACATTATTCCTCAAATCCAACGCTTACTCGATGCTGGAATCGAAGTCTATACACAGGCGGTGATTTGCCCGGGACTTAATGATGGAGAAATCCTTGAACAAACCATGGTAGAACTCTCCAAGCTCTATCCAGGCGTGAGCGCACTGGGGGTAGTTCCCGTAGGGCTAACCCAATTCCAATCACGCTTAAAGAGAATGAATCCCCACACACCTGCAGAAGCTCGATCCTGTGTGGAGTCCGTTCAAAAGTTCCAGCAGAAAATCCGCAAAGAAACGGGGAATTCCTTTGTACAACTCGCCGATGAGTTTTACATTCGGGCTGACGTACCTTTCCCAGAACCCGGGGAATACGAGCACTATGATTTGATGGAGAATGGTATTGGCGGCAGTACCAAATTTTTAGAAGATTTCCAGTCTTTCTATGACCCAAATACTCCAGATCCCAAAGAGCGGATCGGCTTGATTACCGGTATGGATGGCAGCGAGATTTTTCACAAATATCTGCTCCCTAAACTCAAGAATAATCATCGAGAGAAGATCCGTGTTTATGGAATCAAGAACGAGCACTTTGGCAGCTCAGTCACAGTTTCAGGCCTCATTGTAGGGGGAGATATTCTGGCTCAAGTACCGAAGGGTGAATGTGGTCGGTACTTGCTGCCTATGAATAGTCTCAAGTTTGACACACCGGTCTTTTTGGATGATGTGAAGTTGACCGACCTGGAAAAGAGCCTGGGGGCACCCGTTATACCGATTCCTGAAACTGCGCTTGATCTACTTGAAGGAGTTTTTGAAGGGTAAGTTGAGCCAGGGGGTCAAAAAATAGAACCTCTGGGTAGGCAGATTTCTTTTCAAATACGATCACCGCGTTTTCTTTGCTAGCTTTAAGTAACAGCGGACTCCAATCCTGAGAAAAGTCTCCCGACTCCAGCTCCGAACTCTCTGCGTGATAAAGAAAGAAATCAAAAAAGGTTTTGGGGACTACTTTCTTTGTCTGCAGTGCCTCTTGCCTTCTCCTTGCCGCTCCAACTTGAAATGGGTACTTTTTAATTAAGAAATACTGCCCTGGCAAAAGCATTGTCTCGCCCACTCCCGGTAGCCTCCCATTAAACTGTTCAGACAGGTTAAAGACCATATATAGCAAGGATAGCTCGCTCACAAAAAGTCGACTTTACCAAGACCCTGGCGAACAACTTCCACACGGTTATCATCCACCTTGAGAACTGTAGAGTAGGTGTCTTGAAGAACACCCCCATCCACCACCATATTGACCACTTCCCCATAGAGTTCATCCAGGTCGCCGGCTACGGTTCCGGGCAATCCTCTGGTCTGATCACCTGCGCCTGCGGATAGCAGAGGATGACCAAGGGCTCTCACCAACTCCATACAAATTTTATTATCGGGAATTCTGATTCCGACTTCCTTTCTATTGCTATGAAGTTTCTTGGGTACCAGCTTGGTAGCAGGAAGTACCCAGGTATAGGGTCCGGGTAAGAGGCGTTTCATATTCCGATAAGCCAGATCTGAGATTACAGCATAGCGAGAAATATCAGCTATATCAGCACAGACAATACTAAGCTGCTTCTTTTTATCAAACCCTTTGACCTGATAAATTCTACCCACAGCTTTTTTGGAAAAAATAGAGCACCCGATACCGTAACAGGTGTCGGTGGGAAAGATGATGATACCGTCATTTCTAAGACAGTCTACGACTTTTGAAATCAATCTTTCCTGCGGTATGACAGGGTGAATTTCTACGATCATTTAAAACAGCCTCGCATTAGTACTATTCCTCTATATTATCGGAATTTAGAAGAAATTCTTAGAGCTAGTCTATGCCGGACTTGAGGTGTCCAACGAGTTGGACTCTCCCCTGACCTGTTCTTCGAGGATCTTTGCCATTTTCTGTCGATTCTGGGAGTCTGAGGCCCTGACCCCCATCATTCTTCCCACTTCCTCTCGTGCCTGTTCTCTGGAAAGACATAGGATCTGGGTGAAAACCTCTTTGGCTCGTGTTTCCCTTTCAACTTTGAAATGTTCCTGAGCACAGACGGCAATCTGGGGAAGGTGCGTAATTACGATGCTCTGTCTATCTTTGGATACTTCCGTGAGAACCTGCGCCAGGTCATGAGCAGTCTCTCCTCCGATACCAGTATCAATCTCATCAAAGATAAAGGATTGAATGGAATGGATGGAGGCAAAGCATGCTTTAAGAGCAAGCATCACCCTGGAAATCTCTCCTCCCGATGCTATTGTTTTCAGGGGTGCTGGCTCTTGAGACTGGTGCGAGGAAAAATAAAATTCCACCTTCTCAGAGCCTTCCGGGCCTAGATTGAGGGTATCACCGCCATAAGTGGCTACTATTCCGCTGGTGTTACACTCAAAGTTCACCAAAAATTGGGCTCCCGGTAAAGCAAGACGCTTTAGCACTGAATTTACCCGCTCTTCCAAAATCACCGCCGCCCTTTTTTTCATTTTGAGGAGTTTGCCGGAAATCTTGATTAATTCCGCAGCAGATTCTTCTATATCCTTATCTAATTTCTCCAGGGAAATTTGCTCTTTGCCCAGTTCAAAAAGAGCTTCAGCAGCCTCTTTTTCATAGGATAAAATCGCTGAAATATCGATCCCGTATTTTCTCTTTAGTTTTTCAACCTCCCCAATTCTGGACTCCACATCGTCTAGACTTCGTTCTGATCCCTGCTCACACCGGGACTGGTAGTTGCCAATCCCATCACAAAACTCTTCCAATCGAATCCGCAAGTCTTCAAAGGAGTCATAGAGTGAGTCCGCCGAATCATCAAGACATTTCAGGGACTCAAGAAGCGCTGAAATCCTATGAGTGACTCCCACCAAACTGTTCTCCTCACCTCGATCCAAGGACTGTTTAAGTTCAATTAGTAAGGATGCAATTTTTTCCTGATTTGCCAGACTCTGATGTTCTCGATTTAACTCTTCTTCCTCCCCAATCCTTAGGGATACAATGGAAATTTCATTAATCTCAGATTCTAGATGCTCACGGGTCCTCTCAATCTCTAAACTGCGTTGTTCAGCGGTTTCACGCCTTTTAACCAGTTCTCTATATTGGGAATAAATCTTTGTATATCCAGTAAATAGATCCTTAAACTCTTCTTGAGCCAATCCCTTTAAAAAATCAAAGTGGGTTCGGGAATCAAGTAATTGATAAGTATCAAATTGGGAATGAACATTAACGAGATAAGCAGAGAGCGTTTGTAAATCACCTACACGTAAGAGATGCCCATTGAGACTTACACGGTTTCTACCGGTAGGTAGAATTTCACGCCGGATTAAAAACTCCTCCTCGGGCTTTTCTAATCCCAGGTTTATCAATGCTTCCCCTAGTTTTGGATCCGTCCCCGGTGAGAATAAGGCTTCCACCCAAATTGGCTTCTCGGGGTTCCTGGCCGCGCCGGACTTGACTCTCTGACCACATAAAAGCCCAAGGGCAGCAAGCAAGATAGATTTCCCCGCTCCAGTTTCGCCTGTGATCACATTAAGGCCGGGAGAAAATGCGATTTGAAGCTGTTCAATAATGGCAAAATTGGAAATGGACAGTTCCAGAAGCATTCTCATCTCTCTTTCAGGTAAGCGGGGTCATTGTACGGTGGTTCCCGCCTTGAATCAATCCTGGAATTCTATCCCCCAAAACGGTATGGTTTGCGGATATAAATTCTGCACAATCGATTTTTGAGGCCGAGGAGAATCCAATGCGAATCCTTCCATTTTTAATACTGCTAACATCCCTATCCGCAAGCCCCTCCGATCAGAATTCAATACCTGCCGTCTCTAAAAACCTGCAGAGCAAACTAATGCCGTCTTCGGCGAAGATTGCCTCAAAGAACTCCCTGAAAGCAGGGGCAAGGGCATTCCATTTCAGGGCTCGGAACCATCTAGGTCAGGAAACCTCCCTGAGCGAGTTGCTCCAATCCGGACCCGTTGTGCTCAGTTTCTACCGTGGAGGCTGGTGCCCGTTTTGTAACCGGGAACTCAAGGAACTCAAAGAGTTTAACAACAGGATTCAAGCCCTGGGTGCCACGATCATTGGAATTGCCCCGGAAGCGGCCAACAAGCTCAGGGACACTCATGAGCACCACAACCTTCCCTTTGCCCTTTTAGTTGACCCTGGAAACCAGATTGCCAAAGGATATGGAGTAGCCTTCCAGGTCAACAAGGGTACCGCAAAGCTTTATAAGGACAAGAAGATCGTAGATCTCTCCAGGTGGAACGCTAACTCTGACATGGTTTTACCCATACCAGCCACTTTTCTCATTGATCAAACTTCCTTGATTCGCTATGCCTTTGTTGAACCAGACTATAAGAAGAGAGTGCCTAAGGAAAAGCTCCTGGAAGTTTTAAGCACACTAAAAACAAAAGCAGGATCAGTGAGTTCTAGCAAAGGACTCTATCATGTAAGGGTCAAGGGAATGACCTGTGATGGTTGTGCTGAGGGGATTCAGAAAATCCTGAAAAAAGTAGAAGGAATCAAAAGTGTAGATATCACCTATGAAGGGGCTGGAGGCAAGGTTGCCGCCGATCTCTCAAAGATTAGTCAACAAGGGATAAAAGAAGCCATCGAAGACATGGGCTACGAAGTACTTAGTATCTTGGCAGCGCCCTGATGAAATCAGAGGGAAAAAGGCGAAAAACCGTTTCCAGGCAACTTTCTAAACACGGATCAGCAGTGTTATTGAATGATGACAGGGGTCCCTTTTTGAGTAATTTCAAAAAGTTCCTTCACATCAACCGGGAGCATTCTAATGCACCCGTGAGAGGCTCGGGTACCGATGGAAGCGAAATTGGGACTTCCGTGGATCACAACATTCATACCCCACTTAGACCAGAACTTATCCTCGGGTCGATTGGATTCAATTCCAAGGTTTCTGGTAATCATACCTGGCCGAACCGAATAGCCTAATCTCCGCCCAATCCTCATGGGAGTATTCTCTGGTGTGCGGTATTCCTCTGGAGTATCGGGTGTTCTCCAATCATCCTCTTCCTCTTTGGAAGCGGAATCAGGATTGAGACCATAGGACATGGGAAAGGCAAAAACCAGCCGCTCCGTACCCTTCTCCACGGCGTAGATCATATAATCTCTTTTTACAATTCTTAAATAAATCGATGAAGGATCTATCTTCTCCTTAACCTCTTTCACAAGTATTTTACGGTAGCGGTCAAGACTTCTGCGCCATGAATAATAAAGGGGCGCGTTGGCCATAAAAGCCTTCCACTTAGCAAACCTCAGATAGATGCTAAATAGCTCATTCCCCTCAGCACCGGCTTCCTGTAGCCACTGGTCAATGAATCTCTGGGTGTCACGCTCTAACTTTCTGGAATAGGTCAGGTATTTGAGCATAAAGTCAGCGGCGGGCTCTCGTAATTCAGGAAGTGTCCAATGCCAGGAATATTCAGGGGGCTCCAGCAGAAAAAACTCTCCGCTTGGAATTTCAGATGGTCCTGGATTCGTAAGAGTTAGGGAGAAATCTTTCCACTCCTCTCCTTTCCCGGCAACCAAAACATGGATAACTTGATCTTCTGTATCGAGCAAAACAGTGTAGTAGCCGGTAAGAACAACATCCAGGGTGCCATCCCCCCGTCTAAGATCGTAGGAAAGTTCTTCAGCGATATCCGAGTATGCATCAGGCTCCAAAGTAGCCTTCATCACAGCGTCAAAATCACCCAAAACGAGGAAATGAACTCCATCGGGAGTACTTACATAATAGTCTCCCAAAATATCCCTGAGAACACCGGAAACTTCTATAAATTCCCCGGGGTGTACCAATTTTTCTTGCGCGAAAAATCCTGGTACGAAGAAGAATAGTCCCAATAATATGGACCTAATCCTTTGAGTCGTAGTAATACCGCTGAACTTCAGCCAATTTTTGATCTTGATCATAATTTGATGAAGCAAACATCACCCTGGCCACTAACAAATAAGACTTAGGGCCGGGCGGCCTAAAACTGTAGAAAAACCGCCTTGTATCACCAGCCCCTATCGAATTCTCGTCTCTGGCACTTAATTTTTCTTCACGAAAAAAAACAACGCGATCTCCATCAAATATTCGAAGATCGACAAAAATGGACGTATCTCCATAGATTCCGGTAGGAAGGGCGTGCCCGCTTCCCTGGTTTGTCACATGAACAACGATTTGGTTTGGCACCAATCTGCTAGTTGTAATCTTAAGATCAACTGCATCTTCAAAATCAATTTCAAAACTATGTTTATGGGAGGTCTTCTTACGATACAACTTGGGAGCCATATTCGAGAGGTACCTGGTGACTGACGGCATATGACATGCCTGGCAGCTGGTCCCTTCAGCTAAATAAGAACTCTCCTTCCATTCCTTATAAGTTGTATCGTGACACGGAGCGCAGATTTTTGAATCGGAAAAAGTCGCATCCTTCAGAGTTCCGTGGGGGGCGGCACTTTCCAGGGGACCTGCCGTGCGATCCCCTACCACATGGCACGAAGAACAGGTTACTCCTTCTTCAATCTTCCAGGAACGAGCCTCAGGTCTGCTGGTTCCCGAAGCGGGTGAAAGCGGCGCATGGCAGGATATGCAGCGCTTAAATTCATACTGATTCGATTCCGTGATGAAGGCGTGGGATATTGCAGCCTGGGAATGGAAGGACTGCTTCCACTCCTGGTAGATCTCCTGGTGACACTTAGCACAGGCCTGGGCACCTGAGGTACCTTCCTTGTAACGTACATGTACAAGATGAGGGATCGATGGGTTCAAAAACTTCTCTACAGTCCTATCTTTCTTAGAACAGCCGCAATAAAAAAAAATAGAACAGAGAATGGCTATGGTTAGATATCTCATAAATAAGGAAATTTGAACTTCGGGAGTGAGTAAGGATTCTAAACACCCCTAGAAAGCCTGTCAAACACCGATTGCTATGTCATAATAGAGGCGGGTCACTATCCACATGATATGTCCAAGTTTTGAGAAGATCTCGGGTTCCGAACCAGACCTGAAATGGTGTAAGGGAAACACCCTGGTCATGGTACTTGCTTTGATCGTTGTTTTCTCCACCATGTCCATAGCTCTAGCAGACCTGATTACTACCCAGAGCGTTCAGGTCGAGTACCTGCTTTTTCAGAGTAAGGTACGCTATATTTCTCATTCGGGCCTCTTGCATATGGAGCAGGAAATGACCGAGGACATTGATAAAACCGTCAGTACTCCCATTAGCTTTGAGTATGTGGGTGAATACTGTGTTGCCTGGACAATAAAAGATGGAATCCCCGTTTGTGACACCAACGCGATTCCCAGTAAACCATGCTGTGAGTTTCGAGGTTCGGCCTGTGTTGTAGGCAATACCCAGGGTAGATGTAAAACTCCTGGTAAATGGGTTGCTACCTACAAGTCCTTATACGACTCCACCTCTAAATCTATCACTTCAACAGGATGTGTAGTCTACGTACCCTCCCGTGATACCAATGCAGACTGTTTCAATTCAGACCCGAATGCAATTCAATTCAAGGGAAACCAATCCATGATTCTGGCCTGGGAGTAAAGATTGAAGATGTTTGGTTCTTGCCAAAGAAATACAGGAGTAACCCTGGTTGAACTATTGATCACGATTTCCGTGATATCTGTAGGTATCTTTCCGCTGATCACAGCCCTGGGAAATGTCTCGGAAAGTGCTGTAAAACAGCGGGACCAGCTGAGTGCCCTGAACCTGGGAAACTTACTCCTGGATTCCTGGCTAGCCCAGTTTCAGACCATTGATAATTTTTTGGATGACAATGCTGGTGACTATCCAGCGTCCTTCACCGTAATCACTCCCACTGGAAGTGCGGATGAACTTGGCTTTCCCCGCGATGACGGAATTCGTTCCGCTGAAATTTTCTACAATAAAGGATTTTTTAGGATGGAATCCGTCTTTACCTATTTAAATGGAACTAACCTATTGCCCGGTACCCAATTCAGCCCCGATCTGAGTACTTCAGAAACAGTGGTCTATTCCATCCAGGTAAAGGTATGGAAGATCAATACACCTGTAACTGATGAATACGGAGAAGCCCTCAGAAGTTCCGGCGACCCCGGGTTTTTGAGAGGAGACGAACCCCTTTATGAAGTTTCCTCCCTATACTCCCAGACAAACAAAATCCAAAAAGACAGCAAACTCCAATAAAGCTCCCCCTAAACGCAACCCCATGCAATCAGACCCGTAATTTTCGTTTAAATCAGTAAATCGAGGTACGGAGTTTTTTAGGTTAGCCGGGTGGCTACAAGGTGCTCTGCAAGTGCAGAGGAGGAAGGGCGTAGCCAAAGCTACGTTCAACGACGATAAGCGAAGCAGTGTATCTTGTAGTCGGCTGGATGGCCTAAAAAAGTCCGTACCTCGGTTTACAAAGAATCCAGGAACTCGAGAAACTCTCTTTCTTTGGTTGGCCTCAAGCGCGGCTCCGGCTGCCGGGAACTTAGCTTAGAATCTGCCCCATTCACCGGAGGCTTCTCAAACATAGATTTGAGAAATACCTCGAATTCTCTTTCCTTGGCATTCTTTTCTGCTTTGGGCAATGTTCTGGGCATGGTCTTGGAACTTTGCTCTTGTGCCTTTGATTTCATGTTTGAGGCGGGGCTCTCGTGTATTGGAATACCAGGCTTTTGGGAAGGTGGAAATAGATCAGAGAAGATTTTTTGAGTTCTCTCATCAGTTGAACTGGCCTTGGTAACCTTCGTTCCTTTGGGTGTAGTCCCCATTGGCCTCACTTTTCTGGGCTGATGTTTTAGCAGTTCATCAAAAATCTTCTGGGTTCTAGAATCTCTCGAACGCATGATAGGTTCTGCGGCTTGCTGATTCTGGTTCCCTTTCTTTACATTCAAAGCTTCAGAGAAAGACCTTTGCACTGGTTCTGGAGGCACTGGGGTAGCGGACCTCTGTATTTTAGATTGGGAGGGTATCTTCAATTCTTCATGGAGTACATCCTGAACGTCTTCCCTGGCCTCAAAGTCGGGATCAGGTTCTTGAACCTCCGCGATTGTGACATGAGCCATGTTCTTTTCGAAAAACTCCGATTCCCAGGAAGGTTCCGCACTGCCTTCCAACGCGATTCTGCGCTGATTACCAGTCTCCTTCTTTTCTTTTAAAGCCCTCTTTTGGGATGGAGGCCGCTCGATAACTTCAGCCGGTCCCAGTCCCTTCAGATCTAAATCAAAACTGGAGTTAAAGTAGGATACTTTTTTCCTCTTTGGAGTCTTACGGCTTCGAGAAGGACGAGAACGAGGAGTCTTTTTAGAGGAGGGCTTCTCAGGCTGTGTCTCTTTGTATTCACTCTGAGGTTCCGCGCCAGTCTGAAAAACTCCAGGCTCCACCCTTGATCTTCCCTGTTCTCCCAGAGGTGAAATTAGTTCAAGAGAAATCCCTTCTTCCAATTCAGGTACATCTAGAATTGGTTCCTCTTCTTTTTGAGTCTGAATACTGAGTGGTCTCTCCTCCTCGTAGACAGGCACATCTTCTACTACGGGTTCTTGCTGAGGCTCTTCAAAGGATTTCACAGGTTCATCAATGACAGGTACTTCCTGCATCTCCTTCAAATTTTCCAGCTGCTGGGCCGAGTTCGTTTCAGGTTTGGCCTTTTGATCTTCTTCCACCATGATCCCATCCACAGGCTCCTTTTCCCACATCTCCAGGAGGTTAGAAATTCTTTGAGCCCTTTCTCCAAGAACCTGGTCTCTTGTGGATACTTCCCTCGATGGTTGAATAGATGCCGGATTTCCCATAGACGCGGGGATCGTCAGCGGCACAGAAGAGGAATGAACTTCACTATCGTAGATGTCCTCCTTTAACTGCTCAATCAGGTTTTCAAATCCTCTTTCCTTCTTCTTTCGTCTAACTTCCTCTCGTGAACTTTGCAAGTTGTCCACTTTCTCCTGTTCTTTCAAAGAAGCGATCTTCTTCAAGAACGCAGAAAAGTTAACTGTATCTCCATCTATAGCCGCTGTGGCTTCTTTGGATTTTGAGTTCTCTTTGGGGGTCTTGGCAACCTTTTCTGCTTCATCACCATTTAGGGTAGTGTCGCTTACCCTCTTGCCCATCCGCTCGATTGTCAAACGATCCACTTCCTCTGAAACATGGATCTTTTTCCTACCCGGAAAAAAGGCAAATCTGCTCTTATCTTCTTTTGTGGTGAATGCTGTGGATTTCGGGGCACTTCGTACAATGTTTGGTGTGATAAAGATATAGAGCTGAGATTTTTCCTCTCCATTGGACTTCCTGCGGAAAAGTGGCCCCAAGACTGGTAGTCTGGCCAATCCTGGAATGTGGTCCGCCACCTTTCGGTCCGTCTCTTTGATCAAGCCGCCAATGACCAGTGTCCTCCCGCTTGGTACTACCACCTTGGTATCAATGGAGCGCTCATCCGTGATTGGAAACTCAGAACTTGTCTCGGTGACCTTTGAATTGGCCTGGTTGGTATCTACCACCTTGGTAATGATGTTCTTCACTTCCTTAAGAACGGTGATGGTCGGTTTTACCTCCATCTCCACTTCACCATTCGCATTAATCCGCGGCGTAACATCGAGCTTTACCCCTATATCTACATTCTCAATTTTGGAGGAAATCACTCCACTTTGATTTTCATTGGTTACAAAAGGAAATTTCTCAGTGACATCAATCACCGCTTTTTCGTTATTTAAAACCATTACCTTGGGATTGTTCAGAATGTTGGATTTGGACCTTCCATTAAAACCGGTGACTTTGATGTTGGTCAGATGGGAAGGTTGTTTATAACTGAAAAAGTTAGTCACATCGGTAGCAAGAGTGGTAACCAATTGATCCGCGTTGGTCGGCGAACCGGGATTCCAGTCTATGACGGTATCAATTCCAAGCTTCTCACTATCTGAGCGGGTGAGATCCACGAAGAGTACATCGATGAATACTTGTCCGCGGGGTACATCCACGAAGGAGAGGGCCTCCTTCATCTTTTCAAATCTTGCCCGGGATTCGAAAACTATGAATCGATTGGATTTTTCTTCCTGGGTGAATTTCCCTTCCAGGGATTTATACTTTTCAATGATCTCTTTCACCACCGTCGCATTCACATAACTATAACTAAGATAGTGGTAGTAGAAAGTAGAAGCGTCGGGATCCAGGTCTTCGAGATATCCCAGTTCTGCCAGAACCTTTTCAATCTTCTTGAGGTTTCGCTCATATTCCACAACGAAAAAGGTATGCTTGGATTCATTCGCTATAATTTTTGAACCCTTGGTGACAGCTATGTTATCGATAAGCGAACGGGCGAAGGCGAAATCTGCGTATCTCTTTAGTTTAAAGAAGCGTTCGCTAAGAAAGGAATCCTGCCCTTTTCCCTTTTCCTGTAGATAAAAGATGCCGTTGCGTTTCTCATAAGTAAGATTTGCCTGCTCCAGTAAAACTTGAAAGACAGTTTCAAGTGGAAGGTCATAGAGTGTCGCTTTAATCTTGTTTCGCGCGCTGATAGACTTGGAGACAATATTTAATCGAAATTCTGTCGCAAATCGATCCATCAAGGCTTTTGCCTCAATGTCATCTGCGAGCAGATTGATTCTTTCCTTGCCCTTCTGACCAAAGATGGAGTCTTCTAGAACTGGTGAGGTCTCATCAGGACCAAGAATATCCAGGTTTTCCGTCCATCGAGTTTCTTCGGCCGTGAGATTGGCATAAACTTCCCTGGCATCCTTTCGAGCTTTCTCGACGGAATCAACCTTCACCTTGGAAAGTTCAGTTAGAAACTTTTCCTCTCCAGGCTCAACCAGCTCTTCAACAGGTTGGGCTACTTTTTGAGCAGATTGGTCAGTTGCAGCACTTGCTGGCGGGGTAGATGCGGCTCTCCTTCGAACCGTTGGAGCCCTCTTTGTTGGCTGCTGATCTCCTTCCGCGGCGAAAATCCATCCAATGCCAAGGGCAGGCTCAAGAATCAGTATTAGAATCAAGAACCAGGCTACGGTGCGATTCCCAAAAATCATTCAGGCTCCCTGGAAAGGTGCAAAATCCACATCCCCAAAACAATGGGGTTTCCCTGAAACTATCGGACAAAAGAGAACTGAAATTAATAATTTCTGTATGGCGGGGAAAACTAAGCCCTACAACTCCACTTGCTCTTTTTGATTGCTGGATTTAGGACCTCCATCTTGATCACTGACTTTTAAAGTGATCTTATAGACAAGGTTCTTGGCGAGATGCTTTACCACAACATAGCGGCCACCCACAGCCAGCAGCCGAACCATAGTGTTCAGCTTCCCCTTTTCAATGGGAAACTCATCACCTATCCGAAACCAGGGGTCCTTTTCCAAGAATCTCGCGGTTCTTCCGCCCGGATCTTTGGTATAGATTACCGATTGCAAGTAGAGCTTTTTGATAGGTGCCGTAGGGCCTTCTGACTGTCTCTGAGTTTCGCCAAAGTCAGTATCCCAGGGATTGCCGTCAATCTTTCGTAAATCCAGCTTTAGATCGGATTTTTGAAATTCCTCAAAGGTTAAGGCTGTATCCAGAGAGGAAAATATCGCATGAATCTGCATCTCTGCCAGTACAGAGCCATCGTCTTTTTTGGAGGAGTCCTTCACTTTCTTGGGCTGTTCCAAACTCAGTTTGGAGATAGAGAGAGATCGAGAGGTATTCTCGATCTTCTTAACCATTTTCACCACATCAGGAAACCTTCCCCTGCAGGTATATCCATAGATAATCTCGGTATAACTTCCCTTGGGTACCCTCCGGGGGCTGTTCCCCAGTCCGATGATGGAATAACGGGCGTCCCGACCAAACAGATATTGATAAAGTTCTACCTCATACCCTTCATTTAAAATGTAGCGCTTGAACTCATCAGCCTCTTTGCGCATTCTTGCCACACGTTCATCATTTTGAGCCTGCTGCTGTTTCAACGCTGCCAGGGTTCGTCCCCTCGAAGATTCCGTAGTCCTGATTTCCTCTACCTTTTCAGCGAGCTTCTTAATTCGATTCCTATTCGCGTTGATCAATCCTTGACCGAATTTAGGCGCGATTACCTGCGTATAGAAGGCATAGAGCGGAATAAAAATAATTACGATCACAATGAGGACAAGCTCTTTGGTTCGCAAGGCTTTGAGCACTACCCATCTCCCTTAGAACCTAATCCCCTTCCTGCGGAAGGATCATTTCTCTTCGCTATGATCTTAAGTAAACCCACCAACAATTCCTGATCAGATTTCTTGCTGAGCTTTTCCACTTTGTTCTCTTTGATACGAATGGTACTGATTAGATCTTTACGTTTATTAAGTTCTGTCATGAATTCGGTGAGGTAAACATCGGAACGGGTCACCATAGTCAAAGTCACGTCATTCTTTTCTACGGTGACATCTCTTATGGCCACATTACGAACCTTGTCTATGGCCTCCCAGATTGCCATGAGAAGTTTGTTCTTTTTCGCATACTCCAGGGAAGTTCCCACGACAAAATCATATTCCTGTTTCTCTCGTTTGAGCTTGGCTGCTGAGTTCTCCACACGAGCTTTCTCTTCAGAAAGTTCTTTAGCCATCTTCTTAACTTTTCGATTGACGGTAGAACGCTCTTTTTCCAGAGCTGTAATCTGTGAGGACTGCCTTTTGATCAGGCGGTTTTTTTCTCGCCCGGTTGTTGCTAGATAGACGAGCCAGAGGGCAAATATTACATACCCTCCAATTACAAGATAGTCGCGGGTGTCGAAACCTTTCTTTCCCGCTCTTTTACCGAGCTTCTTTGCCATGGATTATGTCAGATGACGTAAAGCCAGTCCAAAACTAAGCGTGAAATCATCTCTTTCAGCTCCTTTCGGAATCTTGGCATTCACTTCATCGGAGAATCGAATCTCTTCAATTGGGACAATTCTTTTGGAAGGGATCGGAAAAGAACTGGCAATCAGATTATAGAAAGGGTCAATACGGGTCTCCAAACCTGTAAAGAATATTCGATCCACAGCTTCCACTTTCCATTCAACTACCCTGGCTGAATAAAAAATCAGGGACCTCTTCAGTTCGTCGAGGAGATAATCCATCTCCTCCCTGATTTCATTCATGAGGTCCTCGGGATACTGAACTCTCCCTTCCTTTCCGTCCAGCAGAACCTCAAATAATTCCTCACGAACAAGCTGCAGTGCAAAATCTTCATCCACCCCCAACTTATCTACCAAAAGCCTCATCAAATCAAGGAGTCGGAAATTAAGCATATGGGAGAATCTTCGAACTCCGCCAAAGAAGACAGAAACCATGGACACTTCCCAGCCAATGTAAACAAGCGCATCGGTTTGATTCTCAGCTTGTTCACAAAAGAGATTGTGGAAGGGAATCAGGGAGTTACTCGGAAACTCGAGAGCTTCAAGTTCATAGCCTGTCTCTTCGAGCGTATCCATCACATATTGGGCTAACTCTCTTTGTACCGAGTGAATGATCAGGTCTTGATGGCTCTTGATCTCCGAGATGGACGGACCAATCACATGTACATCGGTAAGGAAATCCTCAGAGGCTTTCATGAGCTTCTTAGAAATAAGATATTCTTCCAGTTCATCTTCCTCATCTATATTTTGAATTTGAACGAACTTTTCCCTATTTGAGGGATCGCTTGAGCAGAAGGTAACCAGAAATTGACGCGGAGGAAAATAGGCCGCAAAGGATTTCAGGGTGGCCTGCAGGTTCTTTTCGAAATCGTCTGGGGATTTGGTTAAATGGGAGGACCAACGGCTTGAAAATGCTTTTTCCAGGACAGGCTCTTCTTCGTTTTCCTGGTTTACAAAAATGCCGCGAAGCCCTAATAAAGATGTATCAACTATGAGGTGGTTTTTCTTTCCTCTTCCAAAGAATATATTCGCCATGAATCAACCCTGGTTCGTCACGATTTCCAGTATAACCTATAGGGCGATCCAGCAGGATTTTCGATAGGCATCATACTCTGAAAACGCTCCCTTTAACTTACGCTCCTCTAAGCGCAGTCGTACGAATTGCAAACCCAAAAAGACGACGTAAAGAATCCAAGATCCGCGTGAGGAATGGAAAGAGGCAATTCCAAAGTAGGTCAGAAACTGTCCCAGGTACATTGGATGTGAAATGTAGCGGTAAATACCACCGGTTACCAACTCCCTTGCCTCCGTCATGATGCTGAATGAAGATCGAAGACTAAGAACACCCAGTGCGCTTAACCCGGTACCCAAAAGAAGGATTCCCTGTAGAAGATTAGCGTATTGAAGGTTCGTAATGGGAGCCAGCTGAAAAATTCGACTCGCATCCAGGCTGAGCAAATCTTCGAACCCGGGGACCTGGTAGACCAGCAAGAAGGGCAGCATGGCTGGTAAAAAAGGAAAGACCGTCTCCAAAAAACCTTTGGCCACCGATACGGGAGAAACTCGAACCAGGTAAGCCAGAAAATATCCGAAAAAAATCAGATTCTCAAAGAGCCATAGGAGGGGGAGATAATAATCCCCAAAGGAGTTTAGATGTTGAAACCATAGGGTGCCGAAAAAAACGGCACCTACGAGACGAATCTTTACCTGTTCTATCGCTACTGTTTTGCCTGTTCATACGCCGCCTGAGCGGTAGCGTATTCGGACTGAGCTGCTTTGATTTTTTCCGGATCTCCTTCAGAAAGTGCCGCTTTCAACTTTGAATAAGCTGCGGCGACATTAGCCTTCAGTTGGGGAAGATCTACAACTGGGGCAGCCGGTACAACACTGGGAGCGACATTGGTACCCGCTACAGGTGGGTTCTGTACTGGATTCTGATAGTCCACAACACCTGGCTGTCCTGTTGTTGGTGTGGGCTGAAGAGGCCATACCGCACCTGCACCGGGAGGAGGATACTGAATCCCTCCGGGTCCGGGAGCTCCAGAATCTGGTAGGTAAGTAGTGTCTCCATACCTGGGTCCATCTCCTGGCAACCCGCCCCCGCCAAAGGGAGGCATGTTAGGTCCACCACCGCCGGGATATCCTGTATCGGGCTGGGAATAGGGATCAGTCGATCCAGATCCATAATAGTAATTTGCGGCATTGTTTTCTGTGTCATTGAGAATCAGAGATCCCGACTGGATCTCCTGAATCAAAACATTCACTTCAGAAGTCATCTGGGATGGTCTTGAAACCGTAGATGCGTAGTAGATTCTGCGTACGAGACGCTCATTACCACGTGGCGGGATTGCGGACTGTAGGCCCATCAGTCTTTGACGAGCGCGATTTTGCTTGCCTCCATTGAGATCTCCAATCACAGAATTTAACTGGCCCAGGATATATTCCTTGCTGATGTCATCCTGACCATCGTAGCTCTGGTTGGCTCCAGACTCCCAGCCAAGTCTCATCTTTCCGGCCTTCCAGTCATTATAAAGACCTTGCACCTCAGCTGTTAAAGAGGATTTATAACCGAGCCGAATGGCTAACTGTACTCGACGGTAAAGAGCTGAATCACCAAATTGCTGAACATAGGAAGTTAAGGATTGGAGCTTTTGCATGGCCCCATAAGGTCGGTTTTGTTGTACGTCCGTAACCGCAAAGCGGAGCTGATCTTCAATCCAATTATTGTCTACATAAGAAAACTGGTTTCCCATGCCCGAGTTATAGCCGCCGCCATAATTCCCCTGGTAACCCTGCTGGTAATTCCCATACCCCTGACCATAATAACTGGTTTGATAGGAAGAACCCTGGTATCCCTGACCGTAGCCGTAAGAGCCCTGGGAATAGTTGCTCCCGTAGCCCGTAGAGCCGTATTGAGAAGGATACATATATGCATGCAGACTAGAAGCACTAAGGGCACCGCATAATACCAACTGGAAAATTTTATTGATTGAACGTCGCATTTCCTACTCCCTAAATGGTGGAGTCCTCTTTTCACTCAATACCTATTACGATGTTTATGCCAAAAAGGTTTCTTATTTCTTCTAATCTCAGGGTGGTGCCAACTTTTATAGCTCCCGCCCACATGCTGCCTGGACACCTAAAGAAAGCCGATTGTCCGAATTTATACCCAGACCGGGTTCTTGCCATTCCCGACCTCTTGTTGAAAGGGCTAAACCCAAGGGTGAACCTTCAGGTGGACAATACACTTGGTTGACAGGTTAGAATGCTCGCCTTATGAATATGAGTCTCCAAAGAGCGTTTGATGATTTTCAAGCAGGAAGGCTGACTGAGGCAAAAAATGTCTACGGGCAGGTTCTCGCCAATGATCCCTCCAATCCAGAGGCTCGTTTCTACCTTTCGATCATTGAGATTAAGCTAAACAATCAGCCGCGAGCGCTGGAACTCCTATCCGATCTAGCCCGAGAATTCCCTTCTAAGGTGGAAATTTTGGAGCCGTTGGGTGCTTGCTTATTATCGCAAAACAGGGTCAATGAAGCCTGTCAAACACTTTCAAGAGTCGTTGAAATCAATCCTAAAGCAGTTCACGCTTTAAAAAATCTTGCCCACGGATTGAGCTTGCAGGGAAAGAGGAATGAGGCCGTCCGATTCCTTAGCAAGGCCCTTGAAACTCAACCTCTGGACGTAGAAATCACGATTCGACTGGCTCACGAACTTCAGATTCTTTCCCGTTTTCAAGAAAGTTGCCATGTACTTGAGTCCTTTCTAAAAACCTCCCCTGATCAGCTGGATGTGCTTTTTCTTCTCGGGGTCTCCTACCAACGGATGCAAAGCTGGAAGAAAGCGCGCGTGATCTATCAAGAAGCCCTCAGAGTCTCTCCTAACCACCCGGAGGTTCTAAATAACCTGGGGGTAGTGGAACAAAAACTTGAAGATCTGGATTCTGCTGAAGAGCATCTCAAAAGAGCAATCTCAATCCAGGAGAACTACGCTCAGCCGTACGCGAACCTGGGGCTGGTTTTGACAGATCGATCTCATTGGGTGGAGGCTGAGACCTACCTGCAAAGAGCGATAGATCTGGAACCTCAGAACATGGATCATTTAAACAACCTTGGAACTCTATATCATAAGTGGGGACGCCTGGATGATGCGGTTAAGATCTTCCGACGAGCGCTTGATGCAAATGCTGACCATGCGAACACAAAGATGAACCTGGGGCTGTCACTCTATCACCAGGGGAAGAAAGAGGAGGCCTTGGAATTTTATGAACAAGCCGCGAAACTCGAACCCCAAAATATTGAGTTTTTAAGGAATTTCTCCATAGCGTTTAAATACGCAGAAGATTCTCCCCAGTTAAGCCACCTCCAGAACGTATATCGCAAACGGGAACTATCTCCATCCGACAGAACTCAAGTCTGTTTTTCCCTCGGGAAAGCCCATGATGATTTCAATGATTTTGAGGGGGCCTTGGCATATTACCTGGAAGGAAATCATCTGCAGCGCACCCAGGTCCCATTTCCTATGGAGGAGGAAAAGGAATTTTTTCTTTCCCTTCAGAAAACCTTTAGTGCAGATTTTTTAGACAGTAACTCTCATGGAGGCGCTTCAAGTTCTCGCCCTATTTTCATCCTGGGTATGCCCCGATCAGGGACCACTTTAACTGAGCAGATTCTAGCCTGCCATCCCGATGTCTTTGGTGCGGGTGAAATCCCCGATCTCAAGGTCCTGCTCTTTGAAAAAGGAATCTTTACCCCCGGGCTGAACGAGGAGAGGGTAAAGGCGATGTCATCGGAAGAATGGGGGGATTTAGGTCTGACTTATACCAGGGGACTGGATAGATATGACACCCATTCTCCCAGGCTAATCAATAAGATGCCAGCCAACTTTATGTTTATCGGCTGCATTGCGCTCATGTTGCCAAATGCCGTAATCATTCACTGCCATCGCAATCCCATAGACACCTGTTTATCATGCTTCAAGCATTATTTTCAGGCGATCCATTCTTATAAATACAACCTGAGAGATCTAGGTCTTTATTACAGAATGTACTCGCAGCTTATGAACCATTGGAGAGAAGTTCTACCGGGCCGTTTTTTAGACTTTTGTTACGAGGATACCGTCTTGAATAACGAAGAACAGGTCAGAAAAATTCTTGAACATTGCTCCTTAGACTTCCATGAAGACTGTCTGAACTTTCATCAATCTGACAGGGCAGTAAAAACGGCCAGCGCGTCGCAAGTACGAAAACCGATCTATCAGTCTTCAATTTCAGCATGGAAACGATACGGAGCAGGCCTACAACCCTTGATTGACAGCTTCACCGAACCCATTGAAGACTTGCCGCCCATAAAGTTAGACACCAATTCTTAAGAGCCTATTTACAGATTTTTCCTCTTTTTCACGGCTTGTACGAGCAGGTATTCCACCTGTCCGTTGACACTGCGAAACTCATCCTGGGACCAGGCTTCCAACTCTTTATATAGATCTGGGTCCAGGCGAAGCAAGAAAGACTTCTTATCCTTTTTTTGAGACATAAGCAGAGATTTACTTCCGCCTGAATCAAGCGTATAGAGTGCCCGTATTGATTACTGGACTTGCTTCTTTATCTCCGCAGAGAATTACGAGGAGATTACTAACCATCGCTGCCTTGCGCTCCTCATCAAGATTCACAACACCATTTTCCTTAAGGTAATCCAGTGCCATACCCACCATACTTACGGCACCAGTTACAATTTTCTGACGGGCTGCTATCACCGCTTCGGCCTGTTGACGCCTGAGCATGGCACCAGCTATTTCCGGAGCATATACAAGGTGTGATAAACGAGCTTCTTCTACTGTTACGCCAGCCTTCTTGAGCCTTTCCTGTAACTCTCTGGCTAGTGCATTCGAGACTTCATCCACCCCGCATCTCAGTGTCGTTTCTCCATCCTCGCCATGATCATAAGGATATGAGTTGGCCAGGAGTCGAACCGCTGCCTCTGACTGGATGCGAACATATTCTTTGAATTGATCCACCTCAAAAAGTGCCTGGAATGTGTCCGAAACATGCCAGACCACAACAGCCGCGATTTCAATGGGATTTCCCTTCTTGTCATTGACTTTCAGAGTCTCTCCGTTGAGGTTACGGGATCTTAGAGAAACTTTGAGAGAAGGAAGGGCAGCGGGGAACATAAGCGGGTTTACCCAGTGAAAGCCGCTCTTTTTCACAGTCCCCTTGTAATTCCCAAAAAGCACCAGTACCTGTGATGTATTGGGCTGTAGAACGAAAAAACCAAAGAAATTAAAGATAAAGAGAACGAGTGCAAAAATTGCCGGAATAATCATACTCTGGGTCAGCATCACCACTCCGCCGACAAACACCAGGAGTTGAACCAATAAGATGAACCATCCACTCAGAGTACTACGAGAAATTTCACGACTCATGACAACCGCCCTTTCAAATATTCAAAATGATATTGAAATAATATCGTTTTGATGTTTAGTTGTCAAGTCTACTTAAACAGTCTCCACATATCATGAACCCAGAAGTATTGTTCTGGATATTTCCTGACCAGATCTTCGAGGAGCCTTGCATAAGCCTTGGAAGTTTTGAAGACAATTTCCTCCTCAGTGTCACCCTCCAAGAGAGAAACCTCCCCCAGAACTTTCACTTTCAGGAAATTACCTTCACGAATACATACCGTGAAATACATGGGAGTACCATGCTTGAGGGCCAGGGTGGCGGGCCCCTTAGGAAAATCTGTTTCCTTCCCAAAAAACTCAATTCTTTGACCCCGTCCCTGGTCGCCGACCAAACCAAAGAGATCGCCAGCCACAATGACTTCTTTAATCCTGGCACGCAGCCCGCTTTTCTTCTCAATTAATTTCAGTCCTGAATTTGCTCTTAGCTGGTAAAACCAATCATCGGTGAATGGATTCGTCTGCCTTTGATAGAGCCCATGCATGGGAAGACCCAGGAGCTTTGTAGCAAGCCCAATGACCTCCCAACTCCCAAAATGAGCCGTCAGGAGAAGGACCCCCTGCTGTTCTTGTGCACAACGCTCAAAGACTTCCATCCCCTCGTAAAGAATCCATTTTCTCAAAGTTGAAATCAAATAGGGGAGGCATAGTGTGTCGATCAGCACACAGCCAAGATGCTGAAAAGAAGCCCTGGCCAGAGGTCTTGCTTCTCGCTCAGGGAAAGCGATTTCTAAGTTTGCAATCGTGATTTCACGACGCTTCTTGATCAGTTGAAAAGCCAGGTCACCCAATCGACGACCCAGGAACATTTGAACACTTCTGGGTAACAGCGAAAGAAGACGACCGGGAAGAAAGAAAAGGAATTTTCTTAGAATGGTTTCACCTCATATACCCAAAAGCAACTGGAGTGCCCTGCCAACCTAAGAGTGCTTGGGGGATTCCCGCAGACTGACACCTTTCACCATTCGGTCCCATAAAACGGGTGAAGCTGCAGCCAGGGGAACATCAAAGTGTGCCCCATCACAGGCTTTTACCCAGTCCACCTCTCGACCATCCAAGTGTCGAATCTTCCCACCGGCTTCCTTAATAATGGCCGCGGTAGCCACGTGGTCCCATATGTGTGCCCGGCCCACAGCTCCGAGTGCGATTCCAGCAGCTACCAACGCGAAATGATAGGCTGTACTTCCAAAGCAAAGTACCTTACCGGCATAGTTCACATCCAGGTAATGATGAGCATTGCGAGACAAGCAAAGATAATCCTGGTCCAGGGGAGGCTCTTCGTTCATCACCGAAATGGGAACATCGTCGAGAAAGGCACCCAGTCCATGTAGAGCACTATAGCATTGCCCAAGAGCTGGAAGTGCCATCGAGCCAGCCCATGGGATTCCGTTACGAAGCAGACCGACACACACAGCATAGGTACTGAGTCCACTGCTAAATAGCGCTGTGCCATCAATGGGATCAACTACCCACACCCACTCAGATTCCCTGGTTCTTTTTAAAGAGAGAGGGTCACCCAAACTTTCCTCGCCAATGAAAGCGGCCCCCGGGAGCAAGGTATGCAGGCGCTCCCTTAGTAGCTTCTCGACTTCAATATCAGCTTCAGTGACAGTACTACTGTCCACTTTTAATCGTGAAGACGCGTGCCCAAAATGGCTAAGTGCTAACTTCGAACCTTCAAGAGTGATCTTTTGAATAGAATAAAGAAGATTCTTCCCATCAAGTTTCTCGGCTGGCTGGTCTAAAGGGGATTCATTCATAAAGCTCTCTTGGCAGGATTTCCTGCGGTCGCATAGCAAGGGATATATCCACTACTCTCCAGTCATCAGAAGAATTATAGGAATCAATATAGAAATACGCAGGTCCCTTCTCAAAGTACATGACCCCATAAACCCGACAGACGACCTGGGAGAGGTAAACAACTCTCAAGATATCATGCCCCCTGGCCCTTCCGTAGAAACCTTCAATTTTTATGAGGACCCCTTCCAGAAGCTTGGAGTTCTTTTTTCCTTGTAAAGGGGACTCCCTGAGAAGTTCTCTAACCGCCTTTTTTACACCAGAACGATAGGTCATCTTCTTCAATGCTTCATGCACTATTTTCGGCGGTCCATAAACCTCATAGGAAAAAATCGGGTAATTCCAGGAAAATAGAATCAATAGCGATATGTTCAATCCTCGCATGGCAAACCTCCTCAATCGGCATGAATCATCCAATGAGATACTGTATATGAATTCATCAAACAATGTATTGCAGCCCAAAATGGCGGGATCAAGAGCCCGAATCTAGAATGTCCGTACGATGGGCTTTGGCGATTTTTTTAGCAAATTCATTTGGCACACCGGCCTTTCGCGCAAACTCCATCCACCTTAGAATGACCTTTTGCACCTGTTGAAGTATCTCCTCTGCGCGACCACTTTTCATGGATATGTTCCTGGCACAAGCTTGAAAGTCCTCAATTGAGAAGTTGTCGCGTTTGCCGTTGAGCATCATTTGATGAATACCTGTCCAGTCACCGACTGGATTGTAACTATAGGTCATATCAAAAGCGGGAGACAGAGACCAGATTCCTGATCTATCCATAAGGAATGAGATATTCTTTACATGATCATCTTGATTACGCCCGATGATGTTAAACGCCATCCTTCGGAACTGTTCCTCAATTCTATTCATAGGCATTCCCAGCTTTCGGATGATACGCAGTACCTGCTCATAAGAGTAAACCCCAGCCTTCTTGAAATCGAAATGTTGTATGGCCCCCAGGGAAAGCATATGGATTTTTCTACCGGAATCGGAGCGGTCAAAGCGACGGGTCATGAAGTGGCTCCTACCATTTTCTTTGAGCAAGCGACATTCTGTCATTTCTATTCCGGCTGCCAGTGCCATTTTATAATAGGCGTATTCGATCAGACCGTAACCCACCGGATCTTCCAGCTCTTTATCCTTATTACCCGAAACCCCATCAAATTTCAGAAGCCAGTAAGAAAAGCCCTTTTCAGCTTTGACCTGGCCTGAGCGCACTTCATCCGTTTCTGGATTCCAGGCGATGACCGCCTTTGCCCTGGCTCCTCCTGCGGATGTACCGACTCTCAAGATATCGCTCAAGGAATCTTCTTCATCGGTAGGAGCAAAAGAAGCCCGAAGCTTCTCACGTTTAGTTAAGATCTTACTAGCAAGTTCGACCAATTTTTGAACATCTACAGGTGTAGACTTCTTACCTAAAATTCCAATTGCCGGTTTATACTCCAACGCGCCCATACCCCTACTTCCGGTATAACAAAGACGTTCGACAGGATTGAAGCTATTGGGGTCACGCCCTTCGCGTGCCAACCATGCATCAATGAGAGCATTACCGAATGCGTCTGGCAAAGAATCTGCAAGAAGGCCGGGAAGTCCATGAAAAGTGTCGCGTGGTAGGGCTGGGAAGGAATATATGCTGGTTGATAGGGGCATTGTCAGAGGAGCAACTTCAATATTACTGCCTGCAAATGCAGGATCATACTCAAAGTTGGCAATCCCCGCCTTTTCATCCCATCCTACAGCCCCAATAGCCTTACCCCAGAGCATTACCGTAGCATTGGTCATTCATCATCCCCCCATGACCATGGTACTTTCGAGGCCTGCTCATTTGTGCTCGAAGAGGCACGCCTACGCCTTTTACCCTGAATTTTGACTTGCTGAATTGGACTGATAGCAGGCTCGGGAATAAGGGCCTCCATGTTTCCGAGCAAATTAAGTGCCCGTAAAACACGGATCAGATTTGAAAGCTGGGTGGACTGCCCGTGTTCGATCCTGTGAAGTGTTCTCTTAGAAATACCAGCTTCCTTTGCCAAAACATCTTGAGTCAAATTCCTGTTCAGACGATAACGTGCAATTCGACTACCTATCTGCTTCAAAGTAGCGCCATCCGAAAGCTCCTCAACAAATCTCACAAGTTGCCCCTTTTGTCATTTTATAACCTTTATTCATACTTAATATGCCATATTTAGCAACTTATAGCAATACTAATACCTTTACTAAGTGCCATCTTTGACGTCATACGGCCAATAATAGAAATTAATTGCCAAATTTGACAATTAAGCGGTTCGCGCCAGATGTCATCTCTTCGAGTTACCAGTCTTTGACCTCAATGGAATTAACTTGAAGGATGACCGGGAAAGGACCTGCCAAAAAGTCGATTCTCAATCCGGAACCTGCAAAAAAAATCCGGGCTAAAAACACTTACAATTCCAATCATCAGTGAATACACTTGAAAAGGAGGCCAAGAGCCTGTCGGAGAATTGAGTTTTACCCCGAAAGGATCTTAGATAATCATGAAGACATTACCCCCCATAATTCTCTTCTTTTCACTCACCATCTCATCCTTTTCATTCACCTGCGACCAGGGAAAAAAACTCCCCTTCCTGAGGGGTAATTCGGTGTCCTATGTGGCCGCCCAGCTAAAAAAGAAGCACAAGAAACCAAAGGGGAGCTGGAAATATTCACTGGGAAAAGCTCCGCTTAAGATTTATAAGGAATGGAATTTCGGATTTGGTAAGGGAAGGAGACCGGCCAGGAATGCTGTCATGGTGTTACAGAAAAACTCCCTGAAGAAAAAGGGACACGTGGGCTTAGTGATCAAGGTTAAGAAGGTTAGTGGAACGCGTTATGATCTTGAAGTCCATGAAGGTGACTGGAAAAAAAATCGGCAATCCTGCAATGTAGCCTACCAGGTAGATCTAGGCTCCAACCTTGCTTTAAGGGAAAGCTCTCAAATCATGCCGCTGCTTGGCTTTGTCTACACTGAGAAAATGCGCAAAGCACCCTCCCCTTCAAAACCCACCAAAGCGGTGGTTGACAGCACCAAGAAGATTCCTAAACCCCGAGGCGAGAACAAGAATCCACCCAAGGAAAATACAATTGGATCCCTGGATGACTTGCTGGGAGAAAAAGGGAACAAAGAAAAGAGCACCCCCGACCAACCAAAATACTTTCACCCATGTTCCGAATGCGGATACCCAGGCCCCTATGATCGCGACTGGTACGGAGATGGAACCCAGCACTTAGCCAAAGACTACCCCGCTTTCGTTGATGATAAAATCCATGCGATATCGAAAGGCATCGTACATAAATACTACCCTGCCATAGGAGGATTCGGAGGAGCAAATCCTTCCAAAACCGGTCCTGCGCTGGTAGTGCGTCACAAGAAGCCGGACGGAACCGCTTATTTCGCTCTATACGGCCACATGAGTTCAGATCTCAAGGAGGGCAGCAAAGTGAAAGCAAACCAGGTGATAGGAACAATAAGACCCTACTACTATGGGAACAGCAACATCCCACACCTCCATCTGGGAATCTGGGACGCCTCAGAAAATTTCCCAACATCCAGACTGGGCTACGGCTCCAAAAGAAGCTTCGTAAATCCAGTACCCTTCCTGGAAAAGCTAGGCGCAAAGAAATAATAGGGCGGCATCGATTTGTAAACCCTTTAAAAACCAGCCACTTATTATTTGCACCTGATCCTGGATCCCATTTTTCCCCAACTTTTTATAACGTGATACCATAGTATGGCGAACCGGAATATAAGACGAGCTTACCAACCAAAGAATTTAAAATGCATAAGATAGTAGCTATCCTGATCGGACTAATACTTGTTTCTAACTGCGATGCAGGCTGGCACCCTTTTAAGAAAAAATATAAACGAAGCGGGGAAGAAAATGCCCGGCTTCTAATCCAGAAGCTCAGAGATTTTGATCCCTCTCTCAACGCATTGATTAATAGCTCAGTGGGCTATGCAGTATTTCCAAGAATAGCCAATGTGGCCATAGGAATCGGGGGAGGCGGGGGAAATGGGAAATTTTTCTATGGAGAAAATCTATACGGTACGTGCAAATTAACCCAGGTATCCTTTGGTCTACAGCTCGGCGGCCAAATATATTCGGAGGTAGTTCTGTTTCAGGATGTTGATACTTTTCAAATATTTTTAAGCGGCGAGTTCAAATTTGGCGGTTCAGTTTCCCTCGCTATTTTGGAGGAAGGATGGGGAAGAAATATTGGCTTTAAGGATGGCACGGCAGTAATCGTAAAAGGTCAAAAAGGCCTCATGTATGAGGCAGCCATTAAAGGGCAGAGGTTTCATTGCAAACCAATAGGAAAATCACAATAGAAACCAGGGACCACCTGGGGACGCGTTGAAGGACCGAGAGTGGGGAGAATTCAACCACGGAGAAAAAGATGGATCCCGCGGTCAAAAAACTAGTCTGACCCCTTTTCTTTTAACAACAAGGTCCCTGGCGCCACCTGACTAAGTCCTACCCCAACAACTCCATGCCTCAAAACTCCAAAAAGGAGTGAATAACCCAGCCCCAATGCCACGAAGCAGACCATTCGTTAGATAGAAAACTAAGAAACCAGCATCACACAACGCCCAAATCAGGGCTAATCCCCCACCTGAAAACCGGTAATACCCCAACTTAGCTCCCAAACTTCAAGGGAAAGAAGAAAAGAGAGCCAACCCTCGAAAAGTTGACTGTCCCCCTTTCTCTCTTCAAGCTAGGAATCTGGATTTATCTCCGGGAGGACATACCGATGTAGATAGTAGAGATCGTCCAGGGCTCTTCGCGCCTTGGTAGAATCATCTACGAGAGTCTTCTGTCTGAGTATCTGTTTGGCCTTGGTCATAAAGTCAGGTGTAAGGAATGAATCACAGGCATAGGATTCCAGACAGCCGGAAAGGGCTCGGTTCAAACGTGTGAATCTATTCTTGAAAAGATCTTCGAGTATCTTGTAGGACTCTTGATCATTTTCATCTTCTTGATCCTCTCCAATGACCTGTAGTACGGGCTGAGTTCGTAGGGGATAATAGGGTTGGTTTTTTGATTTAGCCTGTATATACAGATTATACAATCCGGGAATTGTCGGTGCGGTAACGTTCATCATACGTACCATAAGTAAGGCTTTTTCACCGGTTTGTTTAAGGTTCGCAGAATGAATATAGAGATTCCTGGGTGTAACCCGAAACTTCTCTTTTTTAGTTGTATCAATGGCTTTCCCGCCCCGTAAGCGATATATTTTCAACTTGAGGTTTGGTTGTGCCTTGGCCCATCTGGCGGGAAACTGAGTATTGAGGTCTGTGACAGTCACACCGTTTGAACTAACCATCAGAGTAAGACGATCAATAATGGTGTCCGCTTTGATTGGCTTCATCCGTTTGAAACTCGCGATTACCCTTGAGGTCCTTCCAAATAGCTCTTTGAATTTTTCGTAAAACTGGGCTGTGAAATCACGATCTTGTACTACCAGAACATTTTCGTCATTGGTGCCGTTTCCATTAGCGGAGGCATTCAGGGAGCCAAAAACCACTTTAGGATTTTCTCCACCCGGATCAATGATAAAAACCTTGTGGTTTAGTCTGCCCCCAAGGTCGTTATCATAGACAATCACCGGAATCCCATTCTGGGTGAGCTTGGCAAATTCGGAGTAGGGACCGGTAGATCTGTAAAGCAGTCGGTCAAAGATGCCTTTGACTTTCAATCCGGCTCTGTACTTTTTTACCATCAGGTCGCCGATCTCATTTGCTGTCATGGCTAACTGCATGAAATAGATCGCTTGCTTGGCGTCTGCCAGATGCTCATAGATGTGAAGCAGCGCGTTATCTTCCGGAGCGAAATATACTTCAATCTTTTTCTTCCCAAGGGTGATGCTTTGATTATCCACTGTGGAAGGGGATGTGATACCAAATTGTTCATCCACGAACATTTCGTCAAATTCACGGGTGAAAATTTTTGCCAACTTCTTGGATCGAAATTCTGCGGCATTATTTTCATTTTTTTTTGATCCGCGCTCGGTGAGGTTATAAGAGCCAGTCCAGACCCAATAACCATCCACGATGCAAAACATATTGTGCATCAACGCTGTGCGCTTGTTGTCCTCACGGATATTGATCCCTGCTTCCAAAAGCGGAATGATGTTGGGATTTCTCTTAGAATAATCAATTTCCAGGGTTTCCTTATCTCGCAAATAGAAATAATTGGAATCTATGAGGAGTCGAATCTGGATTCCCCTTTTATGGGCGCTGAGAAAAGCTTCCACCAGTCGGGGATCACGAATTTCGAAAAAACAGCCATCGATGGTTTTTTTCGCCCGTGAAAGAAAATTGATTATATGGTCATCAAGGGACTTCTCACCTTCAGGAACCGGGCCGAAGAAGACCTTTGCATTAGCGAAAGAGGAAAAGATCAGCCCGAAAAGAAGAAGAAACCTAAAGATGACTTTTGTTTTGGAGAAGGTCCCCATGGTTTATTCCACCAGCCAGCCTAGGAAGAAGCCCATAGCTGCTAAAATATCCAAAAAAAAGGGACAGGCCATTGTAAATTTAGACGTATTTTTTGAGCCATAACAAGCAGGGTAATTTAGAGGCCGATTCATTTCAATAAGCTCTAGCGATTCGCCAGAGGCACCACTGCGAGCTTTATTCTCACCAAAATCTCTAATGCGCCTAGCTGCTCCAAAGCCTTTAATCGTAGCACAAATACTTCTGTAGAATTAGTTGAAGAGGGTACAAAAAAGCACTATCTTCTCCTTATTGGCAAATCTAGGGAAAAATCTAGATCGGCAACCCGAGTAAAGTGATTTCGGAGCTGAATAACACAGCCTGCACACCCCCTGTCAACGCTGCGCCGCCACCCTTACGAATGGCCGATGCATGACTCGGGGTGATAGTGGATCGCTACTTCTTTCTATGTAGTGGATTTTCACCACCTTCTCATCGCCGGCTTTTGCCGGCGCTTTCAGTCTGACCCCATTTTTTTTCGGCTTAAAGGCTAAGTGGGTAGGGCCTACTATCACCATGGCCTCGGTTTTCTAGGAACGTGCCTTGCGCACAACTTCGCTACCCGCATTTTGAGAGCAATCGACCTTTAGAGCAAGTAATTTCCGTAGATGAGCTCTTCTTGCATATTCCCAGTCACTTCGAACACCTATTCCCAAAACTTCGAACGGAGAATCCCAAAAACTTCGAACGGCAAATCCCATGAACTTCGAACGGTGATTCCCAAAACTTCGAACACCAAATCCCATTTACTTCGAACGATTTCGAGGCTTATGGGAATGGGCAATTAGTCACCTGATCTTCCCAGGTTCATTTCACGACATAGTTCTAAATTCTCATGGCATAGTGCCCCACCAAGGAGGTGCTTATGCCGGAAATGCAAGGTGCGAAAATGAATGTGAAATGGATCCGGGAAATATTGAGACTAAAACTGCAATGCAGACTTGGGGTAAATGAAATCGCCCGATGTTTGAAAAGATCCTCGTCGACTGTATCCAAATATGTGCAGGCGGCATCCAGGGCTGGTCTTGATGAATTTGAACTGTTGGAGATTCTCAGTGACAGTGAACTTGAGCAAGCGCTGCAAACTTGTCAGAGAGATGAGGAAAAGCGGGTTTTGTCAAAAGATGAGCCTGATTGGAAAAAGGTACATGAGGATCTGAAGCAAAAGGGTGTAACCCTTGTTTTACTCTACAATGAGTATGTAGCCCAGGCGAAGAGTCCATTGGGACGGACTACCTACTACAGAAAGTATAAGCAATGGGCCAAAAGCCAGAATGTAACCATGGTCTTCGAACATAAGCCCGGAGAGAAGCTATTCGTGGATTATTCGGGTTTAACGATGGAGCTTCATGATCCCATTTCCAAACGCAAAAGGAAGGTACAGCTCTTTGTAGGAGACCTTGGCCATAGTGATCTCATTTTCTGTGAGCCTACTTTTAGCCAGGGCAGCGAAGACTGGTTAAGAGCGCATGTAGAATGCTTTCATTGGTTGGGGGGATGCCCTTCCATCGTAGTGCCTGACAATTTGAAGTCCGGAGTGAAAACCCCCTGCAGGTATGAGCCCTCCATCAACCAGTCCTACCAGGAATTAGCCCAGCATTACGCGGTTGCAGTCATCCCTGCCAGGGTGAGGAAGCCAAGGGATAAGGCCAGGGTGGAGAAGGCGGTTCAAACGGTACAAAGAGAAATCGCGGCCCCTTTAAGAAACCAGGTATTCTATTCCCTTGCGGAAATGAAGCAGGCGATCAGGGAAAAACTTGAGATCCTCAATAACCGCAACTTTCAAAAGGAAGACACCTCAAGAAGAGAAAAATTTGAGG
>Ga0257124_1000702_pt1 | contig 32594 bp, 26 predicted proteins | sample SI106_150metaG_FD_190154 | JGI IMG/M metagenome (GOLD analysis project Ga0257124, IMG submission 190154) | Marine microbial communities from Saanich Inlet, British Columbia, Canada - SI106_150 | ecosystem: Environmental > Aquatic > Marine > Inlet | place: Canada: British Columbia | collected...
GTACCGCCGCCGTCACCATCAGTACCGCCGCCGTCACCACCAGTGCCGCCGCCGTCACCACCAGTACCGCCGCCGTCACCACCAGTACCGCCGCCGTCACCATCAGTACCGCCGCCGTCACCACCAGTGCCGCCGCCGTCACCACCAGTGCCGCCGCCGTCACCACCGGTGCCGCCTCCGGTCCCACGATCCAGGGGTGGTCGGGTTCCTGTACGATTTACGATGGCTCCTCTCGGAGAGGGAGCTACCTTATTTGAGGAATTTCCACCCAGGGCACGGATTAGATTTCCAAAAAGACCACTGATGGAAAAGGATGTCTTGGGAGGGCTAAGGTCTGGGACTTCGAATTGGGTTCCACCGGAACCTCCACCCGTACCTCCGCCAGCTCCTCCGGTACTTCCACCCCCGGTTGTACCTGATCCTCCGGTAGTTCCACCACCGGTTGTACCGGATCCTCCTGTAGTTCCACCACCCGTAGTACCTGATCCTCCAGTACCGCCGGTACCCGTAGTTGGTTCAGTTCCCCCGGTACCTGTAGTCGGTCCGGTTCCCGCAGTACTTCCTCCTGAGTCTCCAGTGCCTCCGTCATCGCCGCCAGTACCCGTTGAATCTGTACCACCGGAGGGTGCGGGAGGCTGGACGGCCGCAGCGGCCGACGCATCAATTTGAGACTGGGTTCTGGAGAAATCTACGCTAACACCAGCGCCTCCCAGATCAGCTACTAACCCGGTCGGAATACGGCGTATACCCCGACTTAGGTAGAACCCAACTGCTTCCTGCCATCTCTTGAGAATGGGAGCTAGAACCGGATCTGCGGTGGCGCGTTGTTGGAAAGCCGGGAGTCCGTCAAGTCCGGAAAGGGTCAACCCTTCTGCGAATAACGACATTGGAATCGCAATTAGCAGAAAAAAAGTTAGAATTAGCGGTCGCTTTAAAAAGCTCAAAAAACTCCTCGAAACAGCCTGGAATTAGCTTGCCTAAGTTTAAGTTTCTTTGGCATTCTGTCAATAGTCTCAGCAGGTTCCACGGTTGCTGGAATACATATTATAGCCATTTTTTTCGATCCACTCTAAGACGATTTCAAGCCGTTGTTTTCTGATATCTGGTGTATTCTCTTCGCCGACGAACCATTCCGTCTGCATATCTGCATCTTCATCCCACTGGATTCCAAACTTACCTGGGAACCTGGCAATCTCAGAACCAGCCAACAGGACACAGGCATTCACTGAGGTGAAACCGCAGATATAATCTTTATTACGGGCAAGAAACTGAAGTGTTTCCTCAAACTCCTGATTAGTTTCACCTGGGAAACCTACGATGATATTTAGCTGGGTGTTAATTTCCGCTTCTCGAATTCGTCTCAACCCCTCTTCAGCCTGCTCGAGGTTAAACCCCTTTTTCATCTTTTTCATGACGGAATTAGAACCCGATTCAATTCCTAAATTCAATGTCTTCAATCCATTTCTGGCGAGCACTTTTAATTCTTCAAGTTTCAACTGTCGGTTGGGTGTGGCAAGAGCGATCCAGTCCATCGAACGCCCTTCCTCTTCTAGTTTTAAAAACACCTCCACAAGTTCGGTCATAATTCCATTGATCAGCAGGTCATTGAGCCAGAATGAACGATATCCCTGTTCATGAAAGTTCTGTATGATTTCATAAATCCTATGACTGTTTAGCTTTCTAAAAGAGCCCATGGATCTAAAGTCCGCGCAAAATCGACATTTAAACAAACAAGATCTTGTAAAGATCAGGGGAAGCGCGGAAAGTTTATATTTCGGAAGTTTCAAATCCGAGTAATCAGGAACTCCAAATTCAGATAACTCGCTCACCATGCGAAAGGGTAAATCCTCCCCTTTCCTTCTTGATTGGTATACTCCCTCCGGTAATTTGTTTGAATTTCCTTCCAGGAATTCATAGAGTTCAGCCAGTGATTCCTCGCCTTCTCCTACTACAAAATAGTCAAAGTCACTTCTTAAGCGCTCTCTCTCTTCTCTGAAGCATAAACAGGGGCCTCCAACAATCACGATTTTATCCGGCATTTTTAGTTTTATTCTCTCTACCAGGTGGTTGGTAAACAATACGTTGGAGGAAAGAATGGAGAAACAAAGATATTTCCAGGGGCCATAGGCAAGCTCATCACTCCAACGATCGAACAATTGATCGAGCAGAGGAAAGAGATGTTGGGCAAATAACTTTGGATTCACCCAGTAGTGGAGATGGGACTTGTCCCAGAAGAAGTCGTCCCCCAGTTCAAGAAAGGCTTCCAGGTTGAGATCTCGAGTTTTTAAGCAGATATCTTTCTGAGACATGGCTGTCTTCAGAGTTCCTAGCGTAATCGGGGGCATTTCCACTCCCCAGCTGGGACCCATGAGAAGAAGGATCTCTTCCCTTTTACTAACCTGGATTGGAGACAGAAAGGAATCCACTACCTGAGCGCTACCCTTTTGATTGGGTAATACGTTTTTATTGTGCATATGGGAAATTATACAGAAAGAAGGGTGGTAAGTAGTCGCCGGTTCTTGAAAACACTACAAAAGATAGGTATTGAGCAGAATAAAGGCAATAAATCCAAGGAGTAACCAAAGAAATATCACCAACCTGGTGGATGAGGAATGTAGCGGATGCATACACCCATTCATATATGCTTCAAGGAAATCCTGAACCCTTCCTGCTAATTCATTTGCCTCGCTGGCCTCCACGACTTGAGACTTCATTTCACAGGAAAAGTGCATTTTAATGAGGGATCCATCCTTATAAGTTTTGGTTTTCAGTGTCAGAATATCACTGTTCAGGCATTCTTCCCGAGGGATTTTACCAATAGGTTCAAAGCCCTCCCATTCCAGGGTTTCTTCGATTTTTGCTGATTCTGTTACGAGGGGAAGATTTCTTTGCAGTGATGAGAAGTATTTACCCACCAGGGAATAGATTAGCCACGCGCGCCATTCGACTACCTTTTGACCGGCTGCTCTCGAACGGACCATGCTAACTCCTTGATAGGTCCCGTTGAGCCGGACACTTCGGTCTTTCTCATCAATTTCAGATTGAAATTCCAAAGCAGTGATTTCTCCAGAAAAGTGTTCCTGTAAATGGAGACGATAACTATGAAAAAAACCACTGGAGTCGTTTTGGAGTCCCTGGATGATCTGACCGCATGCTGCATGAGAATAGCGATCTTGAACCTTGATCGTCGGTTCGCTCTCCTTGTTATTTAAGTGCAGATGCATCTGCTGAAAATATCTAAAATCCTCAGATTCCGCGACTTCAATAAATTTGGTCTTCCTTCCATCGAGAATAAGAAGCATACTGCGGCTAAAATCAGGTATGTGCCGTGGGTCTAGCTGAAATACAGATGTCGGATCTACGGGATACCCAGAATCGGGATCTCCGATCCACAAAATACAATGATTGAAGAAGAATCCAGGGATGGGAAATCTTTGTCGGGCCAGAAGATCATTGTTTAGTAGCGCAAGGTGAGACTCAACTCCCACCATCTCAAGGATGCATTTAAGAGCGAGACTCTTATCCTTACAGTCACCCCATCCTTTTTTTAACACTTCCTGCGGATTTCTCGGAAGATATCCGGAGCGCTCCAGAGTTACACTAAAATAGTTAATATTCTGGGCTACCCAGTGGATGATTTTGTTGATGGTAACCTCTTTTGCCTGCCCCTGGGCGCTTGCTACTATTTCCTGCAGTTCTTCCGGCAGTTCCTTTACATTCAATTGAAACCCAGAGATTTCTCTATCAATCCAGGATCCGAAGTCACCCCATGTGGGTATGGTGGAAAGGTATAGGCTTTCACCAAGTTCATGAAGCTGTAAAGAGCCTGGCTCAAAGGCTGGGAGGGGTTTGCAGGGAATGTCAAAGGTGTGAAGAACACCATAATCCGTTTGAGTTTCGCAATGGTTGAAATCGCCTTGAAAATGGAATCTTCGGGCAACCTCAACATCGGAAAGAAGGACTCCCAGTTTGAACCATCCACAAGGTTTAAAAATCGGAGTATAGGCCTCAGAGTAGTAGCTATTAGCAAGCCTGAGATCGGTATGGATCGAATAGCTGAATCTTAGTCTGGACCCTTTGATAGATTGGCTAAGGATTGGGTGTACACACCACAGATTGGAAAGAACTTTTTCCTGGTTTTCAGATGCGAGCGGATAGACGTAGAGATCCTCTGGATCAATCTCGTACCATCTTCCATCTCTAAATACGGAAATACGATGGATTTCCAGGGACTCAACACTGGGATTGAAGCTTAAATTGAGTTCTGTGAGAGACTCCTGTCCGCTCTTATTTGTAGCTTCCGCCATATAATCTACATAGAGTTCGCAGCGGTCTGTACCAAGCTTCAGCGCGTGAAAAATATAGTGTAAAAAGAAGTCAGAATTTTCAGGGTGCACCTTCAATGGGGTACGATCATCAAACCCGGGAATTTCCTGAATCCAAAAAGGATCGGGAATGTTGAGATTTACCCGAGCGAGAGAAAGAAGCTGTCTTTGGAGATGATGATCCATAATCTTAGGTAAGCAAGTTTCGGAGAAATCCCCATTCTTGGCAAGTATAGTTCGATAATCTAGTGCTATTGAGCCTTTGAGACCATTGTTGTGCATCAAGGCTGGGAGTATGATACTTTTATGCCCAAAAGCATTTAGTTTACCCGGATTTGTGTCCAAATCAGGGATCGCGCAATTCCTTTTCTCATCTGTGATGAGCTTATTTTGGACAGGAACCTGCAAACGGGTGTACCGTTTGCTTTTCGGGTTAACTGACCAGGGAGAAATTTTCAGATGAATGATGTTCCACGTTTGTTGACTGCCGAAGAAATGGCTGAACTCGATAGGTATACCATTGAGGTGCTAGGCGTACCCGGTCATATCCTGATGGAAAATGCCGGATTTGCCTGTTTCAGGACCTTAATGCGAGACTTTCCTGCTTATGTGGAATTTGGGGTTTTGTGTGGTCCTGGAAATAATGGTGGTGATGGATATGTGATTGCCCGCCATCTCCATTTAAAGGGCCGCCCGGTCAGGATCTACCACCCTGGAGAGCCAACTTCTGAGGACGCGAAATTTCATCTGGATATCTGCCGAAGTTGCGGTGTTTCCATAGAGTTATTTGATCAATTCGATCCTTCTGAATTTGAAGTAGGAGTAGATGCCTTATTTGGTACTGGTCTGACACGAGAGCTGTCAGGAGATTATAAAGAATTGGTTGGCAGACTCAACCAAATTCCCAAGGTCCTGGCTGTGGATATACCCAGCGGTATTTGCTCTGATACCGGCGCGATTCTGGGTGATGCTGTAAGTGCCTATAAAACCGTGACATTTCAGTCAGCCAAGCGAGGACACTTCCTCTACCCGGGATGTGAATCACGCGGTGAACTTGTCGTAGCTGATATAGGGATCTCCATGGAAAAGGTTCCGGTGGATGCTCCGATAATCGAGACTGAGGCAAATTTTTGCCTCCCCGAGCGCAACCTCCATACGCATAAAGGTGTTTTTGGGCACCTATTGTGCGTCGGTGGGTCCAGGGGTAAATCCGGAGCGATTAGCATGGCCGCCAGATCAGCCATGGAATCTGGAGTCGGGCTTGTCACGGTAGCCTCTAATTCCCAAACTATCCAGAGTATTCAATCTACGGTCCCATCACTCATGGGTCTGGAGTTAAAGGAATCCGAATCTTTTTTTCATGAGAGTTCCCTGGAGCAGGTCTTAGGTTTTCAGAAGAATGTACTCCTGGTAGGGCCGGGCGGAGGGGTTCAGCCTGAGACTCTGGCCTACTTTCGAGAGTTGATTCTCAACGATGAATCTCCCCTGGTGCTCGATGCTGATGCTCTCAGGGCATTTCATTCTCCAGAGGACGCTTTTGAATGTTTGCGTAAAAGAGAAGCCCCCACTATTCTGACTCCCCACCCAGGTGAATTTTCTGCACTTACCGGTATTCCCTCACGGGAAATTGAAAACCAAAAGTTGGAAGCAGTGCGGGAATTTGTAAGAAACTCCTCTTCAATTCTAGTCTTAAAGGGAGCGAGTACCGTTGTTGCAACTCCATCAGGACAGGAGCGCATGTTCTACTACCCGAATTCCGCGCTTGCGAAGGCTGGTTCTGGAGATGTACTTGCCGGGATCATCTCATCGCTGATGTGCCAGGGATTTTCGGCCGTGGATTCTGCATTCAATGGAGTCAGGCTTCATGCGGCCGCGGCCTCAATCATGGCTGACCGCTATTCCAGCTATTCCAGTACTCCCTTAAAACTCATCGAGAGCATTTCCCCGGCCATTCAGAACTATCTTAACTCCTCGGTATCCCAGGACTCCTGAATCAAGACTCCCGATTTACTTGCCGTCCGTTGGAATCTTATAGAGGTCCATATAGGCTGAAATTCTTTTTTCTGATTGAAGAGTTTGACCGTGAAGCAGGATCCCCGCGATACCATTTAAAGCGAAGGCTCGAAATCTTGGGCTCTCAATTTTGGCTACCACTAACTTCGCCTTCCCTACTTGACCCTTTTCAGCCAGGCGAATAGCAGTTTCAGCGAGAGAACTATCGCGAAATCTGGAAGGTGGCATGGATAGAGCAGCGGATTGTGCGAGATCAAAGAGACCGGCTTCAGCAATTTTGAAGATTACTCCTGATTTCACCTGTCCCCAGGGAAGGATTGTAGATTGAACAGCGCGCTCCAAAGCCTGCTTAAAAATGCTTCTTCCTTGATCTTCCTGTCCGGAACGAACAAGATTTACTCCCAGGGAAGCCATAGCCTGTGCCTGGTAATCAACATACTGAATCTGGTTGGTAGCCGCGAGTGCCTCCTCCAGAAGATCTCCGACATTCCTGCTTTGGGATGCGATGAGTTGGGTATACAGAGTGGCTCCAAGTAAGCCTGCCAGGAATGCGCGTTTCATGATTTAGTCCTTTTTAATGATTATTGAAGAATTGAAGAGCGCGCAATTGTAAGTCCACTTGATTATATGTCAAGTGGATTTTCATTAATAAAGTTATAAAAATCAGAAATATGTGAGGCAGATGACTGAATTCTATTCAGAGTCCTCGTAGAGGGCATTAAAAATGCGAATCTTTCGACGCATCCCCTTCTTAACAAGTTCCGTCAGACCCTCTCTACTGGAGTTTATCCGGTAGTTCTTGGCACGAATGAAGGTGTTGAGTCTACCGTTCCAAATCTTGCCGGTAGCCCACTCTTTCGTGCTCAGACGAAATTCTAGTCCATTAAGTCGTGATCTGAATGAGGAAGGCTCTTCATCAGGCCTGGCTTCGAAAGAGACTTTGGATTTTCTTCGATCCTGCTCAAATTGCAGCCTGATCCCCCTGAGGCCTGAGAATTCACCTTTAGGACCTTCCAGGGGAATCTGCAACTGATACCAACCATCACCTGAGGGTGTAAATTTAGCTCGGGTACTTTCTGAGGCTGTTACAGAAGTTAGTTCCTGGTAGGCCGGACTGATGAATTGAACTCTCGATTCCAGGGGAATACGGATGTTAATAAAGTTGGCTTCAACTGGGCTCAGGGCCAGCAAAATACCCAAAACTCTTATTCCTGGGGCTAATGAGATATGAAAATGCATAGCAAAAGCATACACATGAGATCCACAAGTGCCAAGGGTTGAAAGAAAAAAGAGATTTTTTAGCAGTTGACCATAGTGCCTCTATAGGATCGTATTGCGCTATACTGTGGTGTGTTTTGATGAAGAGACGTTATGGATCTTACACCCTACTTATTGGTCATTAAACAGGCTTCCAAGAAGAAGAAGCCTTCCGAACTTCATCTGACTTCAGAAGATCTGAAGGCCGTTGACTTTGATGAAATCTTTCATCAATCCCCAAAGGTTAGGCAGGGTGCTATACGTTCCCTTGTAGCATCCGATTATCCAAACAAACTTCGTCTTCTACTTCAGCTTCTGCATCAGGAGACAGACCTCCAGCTTAAGTTTGAAATTCGTAAGGCTTTGAACCAGCTACAGTCCAATGAAGAATTCTGGGGCGATGATCAGCCGGAAAACTTACGGAAGTTACGCCGGGCCCTCAACAGTGAAAAAATTGAACATGTTAAGGCTGCCTGTCGCTATATCCTTGATCATAGACTCACTGAGTTTTTAAGTTTGACCCTTGAGTTGGAATCCAAATACGAAGATCCCTATTTTCAACAGGTCAATTTAAAGCTGATGAGTTTTAAGGGCACCATTCACGCTCCCCGCATGGCCGGGTACCTTAGATCTGAAGATTCTACGGTTATTGCCAGCGCCATCGAATCGCTTGGACAGATAGGGGCACCAAAAGTTCTCCTAAAAATCTTTCCGTTTTTGGAGCACTCCTGCGTGCAAGTACAAGAACAAGCTCTCGCAACCCTTCAATCCGTGCCGAAGGGCCAGCTGTCATCCATGTTAGAAGGGCTCATCAATGCTCCAAATCCCAGGAGGAGACGGCTGGCATGTATTGCCATCCAAACCCTGGAGTTGGAATCCGCGAGATTGTTACTGGAAATTCTCCTGGAGGATCCAGAACAGGAAATCAAAGCCTTCGCAGAGCGAATTCTTAAGGGATTTGATCCCAAATCGAAGGATGATCCTCAACAGTTACATCTTCCCAGAAAATCCACCATAAATGAAGTTTCTGAAAAAATTCAGTCGGCTCCAGACTCCTCTTCCCTGTCAAACTTGCTAAGGGAGCTTAGGGATGCGGAAGGTAAAGACGGTGAGAAACTAAAGATTTTCATGTCATTCATCGCTCACCCCGATGATAGGGTGCGAGCTAACGCGGTAGAATATATGGCACCATTTGTTCCTAAGGGACATCATAGCTTTTTTCTCCCTTTCCTGGAGGATGCGGATCATCGCACCAGGGGAAATGCGATCGTAGCCCTTGGGCACGACACGGAGGTGTACCGCTCCTATCAGGAGCAGGTCTCAAAATCATTGAAAAGCTTGGCAAAGAGTTCTCGAAGCGTTGATCAGTTAACGGCTTTGTATTGTGTAGGAATTCTTTGTGATGAGCGTTATCTTGATCTGAGCCTGAGCCTTCTTGAGTCCTCTAATCCCGCGGTTTCTCTCAAGGCGCGAGAGGTCTTGGATTCATGGGGAAAGGTTTCCAAAGAAGTCTATCGCAGTACGAGGGCTCACCTGGATCGATTCGAGAAGTATCTTGAATCGGAATCTTATCAGAAGCCGTCTCCGGCAACGGCCAAGAAAATGGATTCTGAACCCTCCAGTGAGTCACCACCAAGCGATACGAAGTTGTGGGATCGTCTCCGCAGCACTATGGAATTTGAAGGCAGGGACGAGAAAACTAAATTACTCAGGGAGATGAGGACCCGTGGCAGAGATCTGCTATTAGCGGGGATCTTGCAGGAGTTTCTGAGTATGGAAAAGGATCCCGAAGTTCTTGCCCATCTCATCGATACCATTTACTCCCTCGGTCCTGAAGACTACTGGGTAAGCTTTCATACTTTTCTCAATCACGCCGATTCCAGAGTTGTTTTTTCAGCGGTTTGTGCCCTTGTTGAGTCAGATAGTTTTCGAATGATTCCGGTACTAGCACAAAGAATGAGGGAGATGGATGTAGATGAGGGGAAAAATAGTGAAATCCTTCTTGTCACGATGGTCCAGATGATCTTGCTTAGAGAACCCCTCGCTGTACAGGCTATGAAAACTTTGGGTGCTGGCGGTCAAAATGCCATGCTTCAATTTTCTATCTGTCTAAAATTCTGGGTTCGTCCCCCTACCATTCTGATCAGAGAGGTTGGAGATGTTATGGCGAGGGCAAACCAGGAAAATACGCTCAAGCTCTGCTTGGAATTTCTACAAAAGCACACCCACCCAGAGAATTTCATAGGAAAAGTTGAACAATGTCTTAAGAAGACTAAGAGCGAAACTGCCCGCAAGGTGTTATCTGAATATTCAAAATAAAATGAGCCTTGAAGCTAGGAGCCAGTCGAAGAATTTATATTCTTGGCCCGGTTTACGTGGGCTATTTCTACTCCCGGAGAGGGATGATCCAGCCCCCTGATAAGCTTCTCGGTTCCGAGAAGTATGTCTGTGATCTGAGAGCTGTAGCGAATGGCTGATTCTCTTTCAAATCCCATCATCGGCCATCCCCATAGGGAAGAGAAGTAGACCTCGTCTTCGATAAAGAAGGGATCCGTTAGAAATGTACATTTGATGATATTTTCAACCGGACTTCGATTGGAAGCGCTTCCTCCTACCAAATCAATCACTACAGATCCAGGAGCGAGAAACTCCCGGGCCTGATCTCGGGTGATTAGAAAATTCTTTCCCCTGAGTTCACGAGGCTGTTCTGCTCCATTGATCACCAGGTCAGCCCATTGAAGATGTTCGATGATCTTTTCAGCGGTGGTATGTGTGCGGCCCAGGATTCGAATCTCCTGAGCCCCTTGCTCATAGCACTCCTCAATAGCCCCCATCCCGACGTTTCCATAACCAAGTACAACAACATTGGTCTCGGCGGGATACTTTTTTTTGCAGCTTTGTTCCAGCAGTAAACGAAAGCCATATCCAGCTCCGGCTCTTCCCGTTTCATGTAGACACTGAATTCTTCTCATTCCAAAATGATAGGGGGGATGTGTTTCTCGATACTGTATGACTTCGGTTTCCCCCCTTTCTTTCTCAAACAAAGAGAGGTCCAGTTTATAGCCCAAAAAGCTTTGGAGCTCCTTGTGAAGCGTACTTGAAAGACTATCGTAGGAATCGAAAAATACCACCGTATCTGAATCGGAGCCAGTTAACAGGGATGACTTTCTGGAGGCCTGTGCAAGAGTCAACGATTTAGGATTACGGTTTCCTAACCTGCGGATTCCGCCCACCATTCTTGGGTTATAGCCCAGTACAAATACATCGGTCTCAGCAGGTTCTAGATCTGTTTCATCATTGAGTTTTGTCTGGATTGCAGTCTTACTCAGGACAATTTCATCGGGTATGACTTTTGGACATTCACGAATCTCCTCCATGGCCAGTACATTGATTTTATGTTTCTTGAGTAGATTGGCACGATCCGGATAAGAATCAAAGTGAGCCATGCAGAACAAAGTACATCCACCGTGCATCAATGGGATGGCCTGCAAAGAAGGTCCCTTGAGCTTGATGAGTAAATCCCGGTCCTTGTAGACCTGCTCCCCTTCTACTATGGTGGCTCCGGCTTCCTTGTATTGGCTGTCCCAAAAGCCGATTCGCTCCCCTGCTCCGGACTCGACAGCTAATTCGCACCCCGCTTTAACCAGCTTTTCCACATCAGATGGAATCAGAGCTACTCTTTTCTCCAGACCTCCAGGGTTTTCGGGCGATTCGTTTTCCCTCGCTAAACCAATGGAACGGAAGAAACTCGTGAACATGCCCCAAGTTTATCAGGGCCTGCTTTGAGCTTCAATTGGTCTCTTTGAGTCTGTTTGAAAGGGCATAGCAAACCTGAGTTTGCTCAATATAAAAGGAACCTTCCGGGATATGGACTTGTCAAAAGAATTGTAGGAGGAGTTTCATGCTTCTGGCGAAGAATTGGATAGAGGGGTATCCTTCGATAATTATGGAGGTAAGAGTCCTAAAAAATTTGAGTGAACCCAGTGAGGAAGAAAGGGTCCAGAAACTGGTCAGCCGGGTTAGAAATGGAGACCGTAATGCCTTTGATCAGATCTTCGAGTTGTATCATCGCAAGATCTTTAACCTGGCATTGAGACTTCTGGGAGATTTTGACGAGGCATCGGATCAAACCCAGGAAATCTTTGTGAAGCTCTACCAGAAAATCGATCAGTTCCAGGGGCGTTCTAAGTTCTTTACATGGTTCTATACTCTTGCCCTGAATTCCTGTCGAAATCGACTCGCAAGCACCAAAAGTCGGCGTACCAGAGAGACTCCTTTTCCAGAGGATGAACATTCCAGGGAAAGAATGGAAATAAAGAATCAGGACGATTCTTCCAAACCAGACAACATAGCTGAAGTTAGAGAGCGTGCCAGTGAGGTCCACGAGGTACTGGGTCGGCTCGATGAAACTTTCCGTGTAATTCTGGTTTTACGCGATATCCAGGGACTAAGTTATGAAGAGATTTCCCAGGTCTTACAGCTATCGCTTGGAACGGTAAAATCAAGAATCTCACGTGCCCGGGAAATGCTGCGTAAAGAATGGGTTGAGTTTACTGGGAGGAGATCATGAACTGTGATAGGGTTCTGGATTTGCTCTCAGACTACCTTGATCCAGGTCTGGACGGCGAAACTCATGAGGAAATTCGCCTCCATTTGAGGGAATGTCCTTCTTGTTCCGGGCATTTTGCATCTCTCAATGAGGCAGTTCAGTTCCTGCGAAGTCTCACCGATGTTAGTCCACCTGAGGGATTGCTGGATGGAATCCATCAGAGCATTGATGGGCAAAGCGCTTCGAAACGCAGTCCCATTCTTCGTACTCTTTCGCCCTGGATCGGCGGCGCGGCAACTCTGGCCGCTGGTTTTGCTGCCGTTTTACTGCTGAACTCCGATTCCCAGAGGGTCAAGAACCTGGTACCCCATCAGGAAGTAAGTCAATTCAGTTCCATGCAAAAAGTGCAGGAGCCCATGTCTGATGAATCGCTGGTGATGATGTCAGAACCCCACGAAGAGAATCAGATCTCAGAAGATTCCAGTCGGATATCGAAAAGCAAACAGGATATTCGGTTGCAGGTACAGGCCCCAAACAAGCTCATCGCAGAGGAACAAAGGAATCGAGAGATACCTGCTCTGGCCGGGAGTGCGGACAAACCGAATGCGTTCGGAAATAAAGATTCCCTACAGTTATCGCGTCAATCTCGTTCATTCCCAGGGCGAGAAATTGACCGATCCCCGGCACCCCAGGCTCCCTCTCCCATGCCCGCTGATGCCCTGAGGTCCGCCGCACCCGTGGCCGCCGTGGTACCCATGAAACGCAAAATGTTACTGGCTGAGCCGGTGGAAATGAAAAAACGCCGCCAGAAAGTGATGGAAATGAGTTCAGCAAGGGTGGATTTCCTGGAAGATAAAGAGGTTTATGACTCTGAAGCGGATATGGGCCTTCTTGAATCGAAGCTTTCACAATCAAAAAATGAGTTTTTTGCCAAAAGAGTGCGAAGAAAAAGATCGCTTCCCCAGAGAAAGTGGAGTTTTCCTTTGAAGAGTTCAAAGCAACTGGATTGGCTCCTGCACCGCTTCAGTCTTAAGCGGTTTGAGCAAATCCTTCCAAAGTTGGAAGATGCTGACGAATTCAGGGAGATAGAGAGTGAGGGAGAAACCAGCCCATCCAGAAAATTCATGATTCCCTGTCAGGAGATACCTTGTAAACAAATTCTGGATTCAATAGAAAAGCTGAATGTTTTTCAATATAACGGGAAAAAGCTTGATTCCACCGGAGACCTGGAAGTATGGATTTTTGAAGGTACTGAATAGGTGAGAAATCACTCTGGAATCAAACTTTTATATTCATAAGGCACAGAAGGAATCAGGTTGAATTTTAGAGGTTCAGGGATCATTACCGTAGGAGATGAACTAGTCCTGGGAGAAATTGAGAATAGAAACCAGGACTTTATGGCCAGGGAGCTCAGGAAAGCTGGTCTACCCGCCTCAATAGCCATCACGGTTTCTGATGATCCGTCTGAAATTTCAACCTGGATCAAGTTGCTTTTAGAAGATGGCTATCGACCTCTTTTTATCAGTGGGGGCCTCGGGGGTACCCATGATGATCGAACCAGGGACGCAATCGCGATGGCCCTTGATTTACCTCTGGAGAGACACGCAGAGTGCATGGAGGTCCTGAAGCGAAGCTATGGGGATCGGCTCAACGCACAGCGATCGCGCATGGCTGATTTACCGCCAGGCGCCCAACTCATATCAAACCTCAAGGGAGCCCCTGGTTTTTCCATTCACTCCATTTTTGCTTTCCCCGGGTTTCCCAGTATGCTTCATCCTATGTTGAAAGATGTCCTGTCAAACCTGAAATCTGAGTATGAGGTAGACATGCTTCAGGAGAGCTTTGATTGCACCGAGGGTACTCTGGCCTTGGAGGTTGAAGCGTTCTCCAGTCAATGGCCGGGGATTCAGGTTGGGCTCTACGCGGATCCAAATCCAGGGATTCGAAGGGTCAGTGTAAAAATCCGTACCCAGGGCAAAGTGGGACCTGAATTAAAACAGGCCTTTAGGGAATTGACCGCTCGTCTTAAGACTTTGGCTCAGAATCCCATCTGATTAGATTTCTATTTCGAAAACGAAGCGTTTGCCTTCCTCTAAAACACCGGAAAAGTCCCAGACTCTACGCTCTCCAGATTCAGCATCAAAGCGCTCCACCCCATAGCCCTCTTCATCCACCCAGTAAACGACTACTTTTTTTTCCGGGGTCCCGGCTTGAGAGAGTCTGATTGTTTCCAGAGTATAGACTCCATCAACTTCCCTCTTTAGAGCTACAGCTGATCTCAGATCCTGTTTAAGCCTGGCCTCAAGCTGTGCCATTTTCTGGTAATACTCTTGTTCCTTGGTTTGTTCCCCACTGGTTCTACCGTAGGAAAGGTAAAGAAGGAACAGGCACGAGATCACCGTTACAACCAATCCAGATACAATCAGAATTTCAAGTAAGGTGAAACCTCTTCTTTTCATGTATAGCTTCTTTTTCAAAGGCAAAACGGCTTTCTTTATTGTACACCGCAAACCTGGTACGGGGAATATCGATCATTACGGATAAATCAGGAAAAAATCATGACGAACTCATTCTTCCCCTTGAGTCGATAGAAACTATTGACATTCAATATATTATAATATATATTGTAATTAAATATATTATTAATTTAAATAATAACCTGTTCTTTGAAAGGGAAATTCCACGTCGGACTTTCTTTTTTAACAGAGAGGATGGTTTTTCAGATAGCTTCAAGTACCCCTGAATGACCTGTAGGAGAAGAGATATGGATTTGAAGATTGAAGAAAAGGCAGTGGCCAAAGAGCTACGTGAAAGTGCCAGGAAAACTTCCCGAATCCTCGGGGTCCTCTCGAATGAAGACCGGCTTCTTCTTTTGTGTTTTCTACTGGATGGAGAGCTTAATGTAGGTGAACTAGAAAGCTCCGTTGGTATCAAGCAACCCACTCTGTCACAACAACTTGGCGTTTTAAGACAGGCAGGAGTAGTTAATACACGCAGAGATGGAAAGAGTATCTACTATTCCGTAGAAGATCCCAGGATTTTCAAACTCATTGAAACACTGCATGAACTTTTTTGCAGCAACCAAAAAGGATCCTAAAGATGTTGATGGTTCTACGTTTAGTTTTCTATGTAGCAGCGAATTTGTTTTTCTTAAATCAGAACTGCACAGGTACAGAAATTTCTCAAAGACTTAGAGCGGTAGCGAGAACTGCACAGATCGATGAAATCTATGAAGAATCTGCCGTAGTTTCCACAGAAAATGAAGCCAGGATCTCTTCAAAAATCATGGGGACGATAAGTGCGCTACCAGGTCATGTAGGGCAGAGAGTCAAAAAGGGAGATGTCCTGGCACTTGTGGATTCTAGGGAACTAAAACTTCGTGTTGAGCAGGTTGCTCAAAATTTATCCCACTCTAAGAAGGCAGTTCTACAGTCAAAGGAGCTTCTGGTGATCCGGGAAGCTGATCTTAAGAGGCTCCAAAAGAGCTTTGAAAGGGCTAAGAAATTTCTGAAAACAAAGGTAACAACAGAGGAGCAATTTGAAACTGTCGAGGCAGCTTATATACAAGCCCAGGCGCAGATGGAATCTGCCAAACAGGGTCTGCTCATGGCTCAATTGCAGACAAAAATTTCCGAACACAAACTTGGAGAGGCTCAAATCACTCTCTCTCATACGATTATCTCCGCGCCCTTCGATGGTCTGATTACCCAGCGCTTTAAAGAACCGGGAGAATTGACCCTACCTGGATCACCGCTTCTGATGCTTAACGATACATCCCAATTCCAGCTCAAAACGCATTTAAGAGAATCCGCAGTGGGTCTAATCAAACCGGGAGATGAACTTAGAATCCGAGTCGGAGAAGAGACTCTATCTGGGCAGGTATCCGAGATTTCTCCACGTGTAGACCCGTTGAGCAGAACTTTTCAGGTCAAGATTGGCTTCAGTACCACAAAGAGTGTGTTCGTGGGAATGTATGCTCGAGTATTCCTTCCTTCGGGAAAGAGGACTGTGATCCTCATACCCCATTCTGCGATTCACAGAAGAGGGCAGTTAGAGATGGTGAGAATCCTTGAAGGTACCGAAGTATCTACTCGTTACGTAAAAATTGATGATGTAGACGTGAATGGAGAAGTTGAAGTTCGTGCCGGTCTGAGCGGAGGAGAAGTCCTATTGTTACAAAAATCACGCAGTGGAGAAATTAAATGAATGAGGATGGCTCTACTCAGATCAGGGCAATAGTACGCCGCTTTCTTAGCGGCCATGCTGCCATGCTTCTCATACTATTCTCCCTCGCAGTTGGAACCGCGTCTATCTTCTTGACTCCCAGGGAAGAAGAACCTCAGATTGTTGTCCCCATGGCTGACATCTTAGTACGCTATCCAGGTGCGAGTGCAGGAGAAATTGAGAATCTAGTCGCCACAAAACTAGAGAAACTTTTATGGCAAATCGACGGCGTAGAATATGTCTATTCCATGTCTCGCAAAGATTTTGCCCTGGTCACCGTTCGTTTTTTCGTGAAGGAAGACCGTGAAAGATCTTTGATCAAGCTCTATAACAAAATCCAGTCCAATATCGATGATGCGGTTCCAGGAATCTCAGATTGGATCGTCAAGCCGGTAGAAATAGATGATGTACCGATTCTCACATTCCACTTACACTCAAATGATTACTCGAGCGTTGATCTTCGCCGCATGGCATCCGAGTCAGCCCTGAGCATCGCGCAAATTGAAGATATTTCTGGAGTCGAACTATTTGGTGGTGAGGCACGAGAAATTCGAGTCGAACTCGATCCGATACGCTTAGCTAATAAAAATCTATCTGCACTGGAAGTTGTAGAGAAACTGAGGAAGGCAGATGCTGCCCTGAATGCAGGCAGTCTTGAAACCGACAACCTCTCTTTTCAACTTCGCAGCGGGCCTTTTTTTCAGAAACGGGTCGAAGTGGAATCACTCGCAATCGCAGTTCGCGACCAGAAACTGGTTCGTCTTCGTGATGTAGCCAAGGTCAGTGATACATACCGAGAACCTGCTAGCTACACAAGGATTGGATTTGGTCCCTCTTACCAGCCCAGCTTCCCAGCTAAGCGGAGTGAATCTGGATGGTTGGGACACCAGGCCGTAGGAGTTGCAGTTTCCAAGAAGAAAGGCACTAACGCGGTCCGCGTTGCTTCAAATGTTCTCAGTAAAATTGAAGAACTTCGTAAACATACTCTGCCATCCAATTTGGAAGTCACCATTACCCGCAATTATGGAAGAACCGCGGATGATAAGGTAGAGGACCTGCTTACTTCACTACTCTTGGCTGTTCTTGGAGTGGTTCTACTGGTGGCTGTGACACTGGGGTGGAGAGAGGCTGTCATTGTTGCTCTTGCCGTACCCATCAGTTTCTCCCTTTCTTTGTTGGTGAACTATATCTCTGGCTATACCATTAACAGGGTCACACTCTTTGCCTTGATCCTCTCCCTCGGGCTCGTAGTTGATGACCCCATCACCAATGTCGATAATATCCAACGACATATACGCCAGAGATTGAAGAACCCATTTCAGGCAACGCTGGATGCTGTTTCCGAAGTGCTGCCCCCGGTGATCATGTCAACGCTGGCAATCATCGTATCTTTCCTGCCTATGTTCTTTATTACAGGGATGATGGGTCCCTACATGGGACCCATGGCAATCAACGTGCCTCTCACGGTGACCTTTTCCACCTTTTGCGCCATCACGATCGTGCCGTGGGCAGCGTACCACCTGTTGAGGAACTCTACCTTGCCAGAGAATCATGACCAAAAATCCAGTTTTCTGGTTCAGACTCTGTTTCGAAAATTCCTCAGCGGGATTCTCCAATCGAAGATGCGCAGGAGGCTGGTTTTGATCACAACTGTAGTTCTCCTGGGTGTTTGTGGTGGGATGATTTTTTTGCGAATGGTACCCCTGAAGATGCTGCCCTTTGATAACAAGAATGAATTTCAGATTGTGTTAGATCTTCCCGAGGGAAGTTCTCTGCAACATACCGATGGTGTGGTTCGAAAACTGGAGAGGTTTTTGTCGGAAGTTGAAGAAGTTGTTAATTATCATTCCTATGTCGGCATAGCTTCTCCCATGGACTTCAACGGCCTGGTACGTCACTACTACTTGCGCAAGGGTACCCACCTTGCTGAAATCCGTGTGAATCTAAAGGACAAGGACCTCAGAGCCAATCCAAGTCATGAAATCGTACTAAGGCTTCGTGCAGACCTGACTCAGATTGCACACGAAAACTCAGCAAGTATTAAGATTGTTGAGGTTCCCCCTGGCCCACCCGTTCTCTCCACTGTGGTAGCAGAAGTGTATGGGAATGAACAGGCTGTATTTGAGGACCTCTACCATGCAGCTAAAACCGTAGAGCAAAAGATGCGGGAGACCCAGGGCTTTGTAGATGTGGACACGTCGCTGGAGAGTTCCCATGATGAGTTGATCTTCGAGACAAATAGAGAAAAGGCAGCTCTTCATGGAGTCAGTACCAGGGACATTAATCAGACCCTCCTTCTCGCCTTGAAGGGCTTAGAACCTGCTTCCATACATTTACCCCACGAAAGAGATTTGGTGGCTATTCGATGCGTAGCTACTGAGTCTGCCCATTCCCGTACCTCAAGACTGGCAAATCTGAGCGTGAGAAGTGAGAGCGGAGGACTGGTTTCCATCGGAGAAATCGGTAGATTTCTTAGAAACAAGGCAGATCAGCCGATTTTTCATAAGAACCTGCGGCGTGTTGTCTACATTACCGCTGAAGTTGCTGGTAGTCCCCCTGCTGAGGGAATCCTGGATCTGATCGCCTACTTTCAGGAGAACCCACTCTCAGAAAAAGTAAATTTGGAGTGGGCAGGGGAAGGAGAGTGGAAGATCACTCTGGATGTATTTCGGGACCTGGGGCTTGCCTTTGGCGCAGCTCTGGTGGGCATCTACATTCTTATAGTACTCGAAACCTCATCACTTCTATTACCCCTCTTAATCATGCTTGCGATCCCTCTAACGGCGATTGGAATCATCCCTGGTTTCTACTTTCTAAATCTTTTGGTGAATCAACCGGTGGGTGGTTTTGAAACCCCTGTATTTTTTACTGCTACGGGAATGATCGGAATGATCGCACTTGGTGGAATCGTGGTACGCAACTCTATCGTACTGATTGAGTTCATACGTACTGGGTTGGCTAAGGGGATGGAGCTTAAAGAAGCGATCTTGCAGAGCGGGGTGGTACGTTTTCGCCCGATCCTACTAACAGCGGCTACGACTGCCCTGGGTGCGGTACCGATTATTTTCGATCCCATCTTTTCAGGGCTGGCCTGGTCCCTGATTTTTGGTCTCATTGCCTCGACTCTATTCACCCTCATCATAGTCCCTACCGTATATTTTATGGTATTCGGATCTGAATCAGACCTCAAAGAGATAAAGGACCAGGGATAGTCCAAACCTCTTCGAGTATTCCTTTTGGTTCTGCACCTTGACCATGGGAAAGTGATAGAATTCTCTTCGGTGTCTCGGATTTATTTTCTCATCATCCTGATTTTTCTCTCGGGTCTGGTATTCACCGGCCATGCTGTCTCGAAGGTTGAGGTAGTTCACCGACTGAATCTGGCTCCTGGAAATATCACACTGTCTCCTGATCATCGCCTATTTTTAAGTCTCCAGGCTTTCTATAATCCTCCTTACAAGGTTGTTGAAGTTTTGGAAGACTCCACTATCAAGCCCTATCCTTCTGAATCATGGAATTCTGAGGCTGCAACCGGCGAATCTTTCGGAAAAGTTTTTGGAGTCCAGGTGGATCCCCTGGGAATTCTTTGGATCCTCGATGGCGGGAGACCAGGTTCTGTGAAGCCCAGGCTCCTGGGCTGGGATACTCGAAAAGAGTCCCTGGTTCGAGCCATTGAGCTCCTGCCTCCAGTGACGCGAGAAGATAGCTTTCTCAATGATCTGGCCGTAGATTTTTTAAGAGAAAAGGCTTATATATCAGATACGGCCAGGGGAAATCGCAGCGCCTTGATCGTGGTAGATTTACTCAAGCGCAGCAGCCGGAGGGTTCTGGAAGCCCATCCCAGTGTCATCCCCAGGACTCTAGATCTAAAGATCGAGGGAAGACCCTTGAGAAAGCGTCTGCCAGGTGGAAAGGTCATTACCCCCAGGCTGGGGGTAAACCCCATAGCTCTTGATCGGGAAAACCAGTGGGTCTATTACGGTCCCATGCATTCCCATAGTATTTACCGGATACGGGCTGAAGATCTTGGAAATGCGGAACTGACCAAATCCCAGCTCTATGCCAGGGTAGAACGGTATGGATTCAAGCCTATCTGTGATGGAATCTCACTGGACCGAGAGGGGAATATCTATTTTTCACATTTATCTGAGAATGCTGTAGGAGTACTTCGTCCCAACAGAAAATATGAAATCTTGGCCCAGGACCCGATTTTGCTTTCCTGGCCAAACGCCTTTAGTTTCGGGCGCGATGGATTTCTATATACGGTTTCCTCACAAATTCATCGCTCAGCTGTCCTTAATGGAGGAGAAGATGTTTCTAAACCCCCTTTTCACATCCTCAGGCTGACCCCCCTTGCGCCGGGGGTGATCGGTCGATGATTTCACTACAGGGACCAACTCCATGAAATCTGGAAGTTCTTGGTGCACCTCTATTGGACGGAAGCTTTCTTGGTTCTGGGGGTGAATAATTCTTAATGATATGAACAGCCATGAGTCTTATCAAGAAACCAATTTTAGGCGTCATCTCTTCAGTGCTCTAAATACTGTAAGAACGCTTCCTGGTAAAATCCTCCAACCCTTCTTATTATGCATAAATCTCTATGCCTGTTTACATTTCGTTGTGGGGACAACCATTCAGGATTACCGGTGGATGGAGGTGCACTATACGATCGAGTGGATCATTGTCATTTGGTTTACTTGTGAATATTTACTCAGGCTCTATGCTCAGCCAAAGCGCTTGTCCTTTGTATTCTCCTTTCATGGAATCATCGATCTTCTCTCCATAGCCCCTTCGTTTGTGGCGGACGGTAACCTTATTTATCTCAAGGCCTTACGAACCCTGAGAATCCTGCGCTTTCTCCGCTATCTCGCGGATGAGGAGTTTTTCTTCGGCACCTTGACCAAGATGGGACTCCAGGTCGTCCGGGTGGTCTATACCCTGATCACCTTGATTTTCATTTCCTCTGCGGCGATTTACGAATGTGAAAACCTGCTCCGGGGTGGAAATATCGCAACCTATTTCGATGCTGTGTATTTCACGGTAATTACATTATCAACCGTTGGTTACGGAGATTATACTCCGCTCACTCATGCTGGGAGATTTGTAACAGTTGTAATGATATTTAGCGGAGTCATTTTTATTCCCTGGCAAGCTGGAAAACTGATGCGTATTATTCTGGTTCTTTCTGAAGACAAGCGGGAGGTCCATTGTAAGAAGTGCGGCTTAACCCGACATGATCAAGACGCGGTGCACTGTAAAATGTGTGGGGACGAAATCTACCAGGAATACGATGGAGTCTAGGAGTCTATCGCAGTAAAAGGTAAATCTCCGACAGGCTCCCAGGGAGGAAATCAGCTCTTTTTCTTCTTTCCAAGTCGACGATCTTCGAAAAGAAATTTCCCCTTAACCTGAACCACATCAGCAGGATCCTTCTCAAGAAATTCGCCCACAAATTTCACCTTTTGGCCACGGGAGAATCGATCGAGTAGAGCCGGATTCTCAAATTGTACATCGAATTCACCATTCTCACCCTGGGTACGAACCGTTCCATCAGCAAGATCAATCATCTGGATGGTTCCCCTTCCCTTGATATTTGTACCTCCGGAGCTGCGCTTGGAAACTACGGGTTTGGAGGTATCATTTCTTCCGCCTCTAAGATTTTTCATGGATGAATCGGACGAGAGGAGAAACAGGCTACCGGTTCCAACCAGAAAAACTACCCCGAGGGAGATTCCAGCCCACTTGACAACTTTGGTTGGAATTTCCAGCTTGTGTTTCTTCTCCCCACCAAGGGGAATTTGTAGTATCAGGGCCCTTTTGGAAGGTTCAGTAGATAGATTCAAAAACATGGCGGCACGCTGCTGGAGCCCGGAAATGACAGTTTTAGGAGAACCTTTTTCGGGTTGGAGAGAGGTCTCATCCAGTTTAATTTCTGGTTCAATTTGGGCAGGATGGTCTTCTGGCAGTGATTCTGCTGTCAGGCCGAATTTCTCTATCATAAAGTAATAGAGATCTTTGAGAAGACTACGCTTTTCACCTTCTAGGAGATCACTAATCAAGTTCTTTAATAGGTTCACACATATTGGATCTCCATGCACCTCAAGATGCCGAATGCAGGAACGAGTGACTTCCAGCCGAACTTCCCCTTCCAGAATCTGGAATACAAGATCTTGAAATTCCTGATGGGGATCTGGCCATTTTTCTAGATGCAGAAGAAAGGTGGTGATGCTGTTGATATCTCCGGAGGCTAACTTTCGCATGGCTTCCAGGGCTAAGTCCTCTTTTTTGGTCCTGAGAAATTCCAGGCCGCTGCTTAGCACACGAACCTGGATGGGATCCGTGATCTCCATGATTTCCAAATGCTTCTCCAAAAAAGGCAGTAAACTCGGTTCATCCCTTGCTGCCAGGGCTTCTACCGTATTGGAAATGACCCTTCCGTCGGCATGATTGAGATATCTGGATAGGGTCTCATACTCAGATTGGTCTGAACACACAGCCAGGGTTTTAACCGCGGTAGCTAGAATAAAAGGATCAAGACCAAGGCTTGGATTCGTAAGAAGTTTCCTCAGGAACGCCGCGGTTTCGGGATTTTCTCTCTCTTTGGCCAGTTCCTGGAGAAGAGCGGTTGTCTCTCGAATATCACTATTTCTAAGAGATGCCACCAACTGTTTGAGCAATTCCCTGGGGGATTGAACTTCAGCGCTCTCCTGCAAAGGTTCTTTGCTCTCTTTTCTCTGCCTCAGGGAAAGTTCTCTTGCCTGCGGAATTTCATCTTGAAAAACGGGGAGGATTTCCTGGGCGCGGATTCGAATTTGCTCCACTTCATGGTTCAGGCAGGTCTGCAGTATGGAAAGGGCATCTGTGAGGCGAAGCTGTTCTATCAGGTGCAGAGCATTGAGACATCTTCGAGGATCACTGGAGTCAAAATAATCTTGCACCAGTGTCGTAAGTTCCGCGGTTTCCAGGGAGCGTGACAGAGCCTTGATACAGTTCCCCGAGACCCGGGGATCAGGATCGGAAAGAAAATTCATTAGTACCGAAAGAATGCGTTTGCGTGCTGGATCAACCCCACTCAATTCAAGTGCTTCAATACAGTTTGCGCGAACCCTGGCTTCGGCATGCCTGAGATATACAGCAATGATCGGTAAAGCATCTTCACCAAGCACGGCCGCTGCCGCTTTGACGTAGGAGGCGATTACGTAGGGATCTGAGAGACCCTCTCCTTTTCTCTGTATGGCTTTCTCAAAGATTGGATCCGGATTCTTCACTATGAATTGAAGAGCGCTAACCTGCATTCTTCGATCGGATAAGAACAGATCGCTGATGACCTCCCGCCCAGGGTTTTGTGACTGGGAATACTCTTTTAGTCGAGGATCTGAGCCCATAGAATCGAGGATAGCATGGAAAAGTTGTGAGTTCTCAGTATAATAAAAGTAGTAGCTGGGTCGAAACAGGTGGGTGTGAATGAAATCTACTGATTCAAGAAATCCAGATTCCTTATGGGATGAATGCAGGGTTGTACTCGATAGCCCGGGAGTCTACATGACCATCTATCGGGTAGGAATCATACTGCTCAGTGTCATCTTGATCTCAATGATTTCTAGAGAATTACTGGTCCTCTAGCCCTGGTTTAGTATTTTGCGCTTTTGTTCCAAGAATTCCTCATCAGTCAAAATCCCCTTCTTTTTTAGAGCAGCCAGTTTTTCCAATTCATCAGCAACAGTTTTTATACTGCCGGATTCTTGAGTTGAAGAGCTTGTACCTTTTTCGAGTATTGCTGCTGTACCTTCAGCAGTGAAAACACTTGTGCTGGACTGCATGGTGAAGCCGGGAATTCCAAACTGATGGTTGGATGAAATCCATTCAGAATCTCGTTCCGTATCGAAATTCAAAATAGCGTTTCCGCCTGCTTTCGTACATTGGTAAAGGAGGTCCTTCTCAGCCAGTTTTCGTTTCCGATGAGAATGGCGGCTCTGGATTCTACCCAGGGTTTGTGCGGTTCGATACCCGTCTGCTCTGGAAGAGCGCACCACCAGGATTTTCTCCACTTCATTTTCCACTCGCTCATTGCACGGATTACAGAGCTGAATTTTTTTCACAAAAGCTTGAGAACAATCTGAACAAATAGTTTTATCGCAGCTATCACAGCTATAGCGGCTTCTTTTTAGAAATACAAATTTCTTTTCACAGATTTCGCAGTTGACGGGCCCCTCTTCATAGAACTTTCGGCGCAGGAGGCTGGCACCTGCCCCCAGGGCTAGAAGTCCACCTATAAAAATTCCTCTCATTCCTCCTCCTCAGGTGCTTCAAATCCCATGGGAATTTTACTCAAATCTCCGTTTAGGAGTTGATCTGATTCTAAGAGATCGTCGGACGTTAACTTAGAGTCCAGTAGAGACTTGTAACGGGCTGCTTCCGGTTTTCCCTGCTTGGCTGCAAGGGCACACCAGACTCTTGAGAGTACCGTATTTTTGGGAATGGAATCCCCCTGGTAATAAAGGAGACCAAGTTGATATTGGGCATTAAGTATGCCCTGGCAAGCTGCTTCGTGATACCAGCGTGCTGCCTGCAATTTTTCGTCTTTCAACTTCACTCCCCTGGAATAAAAATACATTCCAGCGAGGCTGTTTTGAGCCTGGGCATGACCTTGTTCAGCAGCCATTTTGTACCATCTTCGAGCCTCAAAGTCATCTTGTTTCAGACCAACTCCGGTGTAGTACATGGATCCAAGTGTAAATTGAGCCTGAGCATGACTCTGTTCAGCCGCTTTTCGGTACCACTTGATAGCTTCTTTGTCATTTTGGGGAGTCCCATTTCCATGTTCATGGAGAGTTCCCAGACGAAATTGAGCACCGGCCAGGTTTTGCTGGGCCGCTCTCAAGTACCATTTGTGGGCAATTTCATAGTCCTGTTTGAGCTGCTTTCCATCATGATAAGCATCTGCCAGCATTAACTGAGCTTTGGAATCACCAGACTCGGCGACCTTTTTAAGTTCCTCTCCCTGGAGAGTTTCATAATCAATTTTTTTGAAAATATCGAGCAAACCCATGGTTTAAGCAAGATACCATACACTCCAAATCACCTGATCATTCCATTTTAAATATCCTATAAGAGAGAGAATCCAGTCGAAACTTTTTGTTCCTTTTTGCGTAGAAGGGTTCTGATGATTTCCAGGATTTCACGTTCATTCCTGGTCATAGTCTTCTATTGGCTAATGGCTGCTCAAGTCCAGGCGGACTCTCTTTTTGTATCCTCTGAATCTGAAAGAAAACCTGAAAACCCCGGTCAATTCCAGTATCTGCTTGATTACGCCAAAGATTGTAGGGCGATCTATTTTCCCGATGACTGGATCTTCCGTCAGTATCCCCTGGCCTATGTGAAGACACTCCCTCGCTCAGGGCTGAAATTCATGATTCTCAGGCACAAGGACCCGGGAGTTCAGCGCATCGTCTTTCGGGGAACTTCAACCTGGAATCACCTCTTTTTAGGATTCAAGTACTTCCGTGATGATGAAAATACTGAAGTGGACATGCATTCGGGATTTCTTTCGGTTGTAAATGAATTCCTGGGGTCCGAAATCGATCAGATTAAAAAGGATGTACCCATTTCCATGACAGGGCATTCTATGGGAGGAGCTGTCGCCGTATTGGCGGGGATGATTCTTGAGCGCATGGGTTACCAGATCAAAAAAATCGTGACCTTTGGTCAACCCCGGGTGACCGACCGCCAGGGTGCGGATATATTTCGCTCAGTTCTTCCCATTACAAGGGTTATGCATACCACTGATATTGTTCCCCACATACCGCCCCGTTTTATCGGCTATTCGCACCTCGGTGAGGTGATAAGGTTGTATGGACCCTTTGACTTTGAACACTTTGATGGTGTGAATAAACCTGCCCCCAGGGGGATCGATAGTGATGAGAAGAAGGCAAACGAACTGTGGAATCTGGTTCAGAGTAAGAAATTGGACGTAAAAGATATCCCTGAGTTAACCGCATTTCCAGGATCAAATTTCTTCCGTACCCTGGGAAAACATGGAATGAAATTTTATATCCGATCGATGATTGCCAATTTTGGGGTTCCAGGTGAATATGAGGGGATTCCCGAAGAAGATGAGGGGGATTCCAATCTTTCTCCCGCGAATGAAGAAACGAGGAAACCATGAAAATTATGTTATCTGTAGTTCTTTTATGGTGCCTTGGGGTATCTCCACTCTATTGTGAAACATCTCCTGACATCGATGATCTCAACCAGGTCCGCATAGAGGCTGAAAAAAAGCTTAAGAGTGGTCCTATAAGTGAAGATGAAAAGCAGGAACTTCAGCGTATTCTTCGATATGTAGATACACTTTCCCTTTTCAAAAAGGGTGATGATGCGATCCGTGAAAAATTTCCTGACGCGGTAATTCTGACAACAGAAAAGACCAAAGGAAAGTTTTTCCTGGTGAAGGACCATGAGAAAAAGGAGCAGATAATAGCGATTCGCGGAAGTGCCAACTTAAAGAATTGGATCATCAATTTTTCATTTTGGAAAATCAAAGATATGTGGCTGAAAATCAGGCTCCATAAGGGATTTTACCAGATGTCCCGGGAAATTTTTTGGAAGGTTGTTTTTCACCTGGATCCTGAGTATTCCACCACAGTTTCAGGACATTCACTGGGCGGGGCATGCGCGGCCATCCTGGGAATGTACCTGGATAATTTTGGCCATAAAGATGTAAAAGTCCTTAGCTTTGGGCAATCTCGAGTGACCAATAAATCGGGTACTAAACCATTTGCTCACCTTCCTTATACGAGAGTTGCCGTCAAGCGCGATATCGTGACTCACCTTCCTCCGAAGTGGCTTTTTTACAGACATTTTGGAAAGAAATTTCTACTGAGAAAGGCCGACTTTGGATGGGTCGACGAGGACGAAATGGAGGATCCGCCGGAGGCAATGGAAGAATGGGAAAAGTGGACCAAGGATCATGATGAAAATGATACCCCTACCCTTGAGCCCCCATTAGCCGCTCAGTTATGGATGAATTTAAGGCCGACAGAGGCACCCTCGAACATGAAATCTTTGTTTAGTTCAACGGAGTGGAAGCAGCTTGCACAAATGGTTCAAAAGAGCGAGCAACAGGGAATTCATCATTCCAAGAAATTGAAACCGCAACGTGATTCTGAGACAGAAGATGAGCAATCTTCTAATGAGGACTGGGAAATCGTTCTACCCAAGCCGGTAAGTGGGGGCCTTGGAGACTGGTTTCGCTACCATAATCTAGAGGAGTATCACAAACGCGTTCTCAAGATGATAGAAGACTTTCCCGAAACGTCTGAAGCAAGCGTTCCAAACACCCCTCCACCAAGTTTGGAAACACCTGTACCACCTGAATCGACCAAGCCGGAATTACCTCGAGTGGATAGAAAAAAGCCCTCGCGTTTCTATCTTCCATTCTTAGTCCAATGAACCGAGATCGAGGAATTTTAGAGCACCTTGGCGGCTGCAAAGCACGATACTCTGCTTATCGTCGTTGAACGTAGCGTTGCTACGCCCTGCCTCCTCTGCACAGGTCTCGGGCTTTTCGCTCGCCAAGGAGCTTTAAAATTCCTCGATCTCGATTCACGTCATTTTTTTATGGATTGGGCTGGGTCTCCACTTTGTGGGACTTCGCTGCTTGATTTCGGAATGGTAAAATCTGTTTTTAGTTTTTCCATCCCGTAAATCTCGGTTCCCTTAACTCGACGTTTGGTGTGACTCTCTCAGCTGGGTGGATAATTTTTTTTCCAAAGAATTACTATGCTGGATACCAAAGTAAAAAACTGGCTGTCAAAGATAGGTGAAGAAAGGTCATTTCCTGGGGATTTTCCGGCAATATATGTTGGGATTTTTGAATCTGAATCAACCTACTTCTTACATTTTCTTGGATCACACAATTTTGATAGCGAAGATGGCGATTGGGCATGTGAAGAAGATGGTGATTTTATTCCAGCCAATCAATATCTGAATACAGAAGTTTCCTCTGAAGAAGACTGGGTGATATTTGAGCAAAAAATTGTCCAAATTCTTACCGATATCAAAAAATCAGAGGGAGGCATTCTAAAACTGGTTAAGCATATCGCTGTAGGTTTCGATGAGGGGGAATTGAGCCTAATCCCATAAGATTCAGTGGTGAATGCACTGTCGCGCCTAACAAATCGTTGAAAACGGAACGTAGACTCGCGTGGACCCAACGATTACCCGATACACCCCCGGCCACGGTAGATTCAATCATAACGAAGCCAGTCTGTGCCATCTGTCAGGTTAACTTAGTCGCTAGGCGACTAACATTTCGTAGATGACCTCTTTTACCTTTGTGATTGACTCAGGAGATATCTTGCCTAGTTTCTTGATCAGGCGGCCTTTGTCTATTGTTCGTATCTGATCACATACGATCCAGCCTCTCTTTCCTTTAAAGGTTAGAGATATTCGTGTTGGATACGAATGTGATTTGGTGGTCATTGGGGCGATCATTACAGTACGAATGTTGTGGTTCATTTCATTTTGGGGAAATCACCACACAGGGTCTTGTTTTTTGGATTTCACTACCTACTGTAGGATCCAGGTTTATCAAATAAACTTCATATTGGTTTAGCGCTACTCAAAATCCTCGTCATCTTGAAATACGTCAGAAACCAGGTGTTGATCATCAGAATTCTCGGCCATTTGTTTGAACGCTTCTGACCAGTTCGTTCTACGCTGTTCTGTCTTTGGAAAAGACTTGATAAGCAAAACCTTTCCATCAACTTCCAGATCGACCTGATCAGAAAACTCACACTGTTCGATAATTGATTTTGGCAATCTTAGGCCCTTGGAGTTGCCTATCTGAATAATCTTAGCCTTCATAAGAGTGACCTCAAAAACCATTTCAATGTAATAACTATGTAATTGCAATACCTTCTAAGAAATCGTGAATCGAGATCGAGGACTTTTGGAGCCCCTGGGCAAGCAAAAAGCACGAGACTAGAGCAGAGGAAGCAGGCCATAGCAGAGCTAAGTTCAACGAAGATAGGCAGAGTATCGTATTTTGCAGCCTTCGAGGTGAGCGGGACCACGACTTGTGGGATGTTTACCATACTGAAATCAAGCGGCGACGTCCCACAAAGTGGCGACCTGGCCCAGTCAATAGAGAAATCGTGAATCGAGATCGAGGAATTTTAGAGCTCCTGGGCGAGCGAAAAGCACTAGACCTGTACAGAGGAGGCAGGGCATAGCAGAGCTATGTTCAACGACGATAAGCAGAGTATCGTGCTTTGCAGCCGTCGAGGAGCTCTAAAATTCCTCGATCTCGGTTCACTAATAGTAAAAGAATATTAGGCAAAGGATGATCTCCAGGATGGAGATGGCGGCATTGAAATGTAGGAATCGGAATAGCTTTTTGGGATTTTCGAAATCGTAGCCCGTTTCCTGGAGATACGCGGCCACTCCATCAACGAGTGTGAAGGTCATTACACAGAAAATGACGGGTAGTATTTCGGCTTGTACAATCCCAATCCAGATCAGGAAACGAGAGCCCACATGTCCCACCATGGCGAAGAATCTTTCGTAGACGGTGTGCCAGTACCCGTACTGCCATTCAGTCTCATCTTCCTTCTTCTCTTTCTCTCCCCTTTTTATTTTTGATTCAAAGAGAATTGATAAGGTGATGACCAGCATTTCCGCCACTCCGGCACCAAGGCCAAAGAGCACGACTTCCGAAGGAGACCAGATCTCGAATTTCCACAGAAACAGGGCGGCGAACAATAATTCCGAGACTGAGGACCATAGTCCCCAGATGGCAGCCGAAAACTTTGGTTTTCCAACCTTGAGAAGTACATGGTGAATTCCAATTCCACAGGCCGCCTTCACCAGTACCGAAAGACCCCAGGCTCCTGTGCCCAGAAGAAGGGCTCGGAAACCTCCTTCAAAGAAAAAACAAGAAAGAATCCCCGCCGCGACAAGGAGGCATAGAGTAAGTAAGGAGTAGGACGATCGGCTGTTCATTCCTAGAATATCGGAGATCTGGGCCCCAAGATCAGGACCTGAGGCTCAAATTCCTACCAATCTCAGCTATTGTAGTGCCGCGGAGGAGCAAGACGATACGTTGCCTGATCCGTCAAAGACCGGGTAGGAGTTGGATGGACATTTTTCACTGAGGGTGAACCTGACGTTAGTGCTTGTAATCTCATTTCCAGGTTCACTGATGGTCAAGTCGGCCTTGAAATAGTTTGAACCAATAGCATTCAAGGTAAAGGTGGTTGGGAAACTGGCCACATTGGAAAAGGAGAGCAACCCACTTACTGGGACGTAAAGATTATTACTCGCGAAATCCAGGGATCCGTCTTCCTTGATACTCCAGGAACCAGAGTACCCAACCGGTGAGCCATTCGTAGTAGGGTTTTCAATTTCCCTGGTTTGTATTGCTGTACCATCAGGGCGAAATAAGATGAACGCTACCCTTTCCTCCAAGATGTAGTCGAATCCCTTTCCTAAAACATCGGCTGTTTGAAAACCACCTGGCAGGAGACCTGCCATGGTTAGCGTTAAAGCCGCGTCATTGGTGACGGAATCGAGAGCTTTCAGGCTTGAATTGATATCTTCAACCGCTGTGGAAAAGTCACTAAAATTCAAGGAACTGAATGCCTCTTCAAACGCAGCGGTCTGGAAGGTGGATTCGGACAGTGAGGCAATTTTCTCATAGACCAATTCCAGGTTCTGGGAACTTGAAGTTTGCATCAGGGTTGCAACGGCCTGGAGTTTTGCCCCTGCCTTTCTCAATTCAAAACTCTCAAGAGGATTATCATGTAAAAAATCGATCGCAGGGCCAATGTTAAAGAAATTTTTAACTCTCGACTCCGGCATTCCTTCCGCTAGCAAAGTGGTTAGCGGTGTGATCATGAGGTTCGTCACGCTGGACTGGGGAAGTTGAGATTTTAGTGTTCCTCGAAATGGTGTTCCGAAGGCCTGGTCTTTACCCCCGTTGACCAGGACATTTCCGCTTGCGGACTTATCTATTTCAAAACTATAAGTACCGTCTAGCCTGGTACTGGTGAGTACTTCCGAATCATCAAGGCTGCCATTTTCATTCGCGTCCACTCCCACATCAGACTCAGCCAGAGCGCCATCAGCTGCAATGCCGGCAATGGTCTTTAGGGAGGCCTCAGAGTCCGAATCTGCGCCGCCGCAGCCTATGTAAAAGGAACAGGAAAGAAAAAGAAGACAAGAGAAGAAGTAGACGGCTTTCATAGGTTTAACCAAATTTCAGAAAACCAATACTAGCACAGGTCCAGGTCACCGAGATTTCAGATCGAGGTCCTCAATGACGGACAACGGCATCTAGAAAGGGATTGGCTGCTAAACTCATGGGAATTGGGTTCGGGGTCCGGAAATCAAAAAACCCCCTGGCGAACCAGGGGGTTTCTTTCGATCTTGCGATCGACTTCTTCTTGCGAAGAAGCTTTCAACGAACCTTGCAAAGGCCGGTAGCCCGTACGTTTTTCCAGTTCTTGGCTTCCTCTTCAAAGGTTACCCTCTAAAGATTTATTCCCTCTTGCGGTTTCACGGACTCTTGAAGTACTTAGACTCTTCACCTACCGGGTCACCCCGACTCCGTCCTGTCGTTTTGACGACTCCACGGTCTTCAGCTTAAGCCTTCTGCTCTTGCAAGTAGGCGGGTTTGCCTTGTTGAATGCAACTTCTTACGAAGAAGCCTTCAAAATTCAAATCCACCCTACGAGAGCAGGCCTTCTACAGCCTTTCGCGCCGCTTCAGAGATTTCTACCTCGAAGCTGTTACCAGGTTTCTCTTGTCACTTTCGTGTTGCCACTCCAATGACTCATGAGTCCTTCTCTCTTACGAGAGAGCTTCTCACGATTCATCTCCATCCCAAGGATTACTCCCCGATCTGAATTGTCCTGTCGGACCAGAGCCGAAGCCCTGTGAACCGGTTACCCGCTTACGCAGACCCTTCCTTCGGGCCCATGACGATTTCCCCTCTGCTGAGCGTTTCAGGCAATTCTCCGAAGAGACTTGCTTTCGAGACCTCCCTCTTGTTTTCACAAGCCTGAGGCTTTTCTCAACACAGTCCTTTGACATACAAAATTCTGTTTCCAGAACCCCTTAAGTCCAGTTCCGCCTTCGACCTTCGACTCCTGGAGGTTTCCCCTCCCAGGGCTTGGGGATTCGTTTCCGATTCCCTGCCGTTCTTACTCTTTTTCAGAGTTTCAACG
>Ga0257124_1000713_pt1 | contig 32280 bp, 34 predicted proteins | sample SI106_150metaG_FD_190154 | JGI IMG/M metagenome (GOLD analysis project Ga0257124, IMG submission 190154) | Marine microbial communities from Saanich Inlet, British Columbia, Canada - SI106_150 | ecosystem: Environmental > Aquatic > Marine > Inlet | place: Canada: British Columbia | collected...
TGATGATTTTGCGCGAATAAATTACGCTATGGGGGAACTGGCTGAAATTGAAATTTATATCGATGACTCTGCTTCAGCTAATATTATGGAAATTAGAACAAAAGCTCGTAGATTAAAAATGGAACACGACATCGGACTTGTGGTTATAGACTATCTTCAACTTATGGAAGGCCGTAAAAACGATAACCGTGTTCAAGAAATTTCAGAAATTTCCCGTGCCCTGAAAGGTTTAGCGCGCGAACTGAATATTCCGGTTCTAGCTTTATCTCAGCTGTCCCGTGGGGTTGAATCCCGCACCCCGCCGATTCCGAAACTGGCTGACCTGCGAGAGTCCGGTTCAATTGAACAAGACGCCGATGTGGTAATGTTTATTTACAGAGAAGATTATTACAAAAAAGATTCATCAAAACCAAATGTTGCTGAAATTCATATCGCCAAACATAGAAACGGTCCAACCGGTATAGTAGATCTCTATTTCGAAGCTAACCAAGCCAGCTTTAAAAGTTTGGATAAAACAAATTTAGAAGAAAAAGAACCCTTTAATTGATAATTTTAATTTTTAAATTTTAAATATTTGAATCTCATCCTGTTTAGATGTTTAGATATTTATATGTTTAAATAAATTTTATGTTCGACAAACTAAAACAACTTAGAGAAATGCAAAAACAAGCTAAAGAAGTTCAAAAAACTTTGGCCGACGAAATTATTACCGTTCAAAAAGGAGAACTGGAAATTAAAATCAACGGGAACATGGAAATCCAATCCATTAACATTGCTTCTATGGAAAGTAAAGAAGATTTAGAAAGAGATATAAAAGAAGGCATGAACAATGCCATTAAAGAAGCCCAACAAGTAATGGCTAAAAAGATGATGGGCGGTGGAATGAGCTTGCCGGGAATGTAAATTAAATGTTTCCTACTCCAATTAAAAATCTTATAGACCACTTTACTCGCTTGCCGGGCATTGGTATGAAAACTTCGGAGAAGTTTGTTTTTTATTTACTAAAAAGGTCTCCTGCCGAGCTGGAACAGTTTGCTCGGGCAATTTTAAGTTTAAAAAGCAATATTACTATTTGTAACGAATGTTATAATTTCTCTGAAAAATCACCCTGCGGAATATGCAACGATCAAAATCGAAATAAGGAGATAATCTGTGTAGTTGCAAAGCCACAAGATATTCACCCAATAGAAACAACCGGAAAATTCAGCGGGGTTTACCATGTTCTCGGAGGAGTTATCGATAATCTAAACGGCATCACCCCGGATAAATTAAATGTCAATCAACTAATAGACCGTTTACAAAAAAATAATATTCAAGAAATAATTTTAGCGTTTAACCCGGATATTGGCGGAGAAGAAACTACAATGTATTTAAGAAAAATTCTTGAGCCATTCAATATAAAAACAACCAGACTTGGCCGAGGCCTCCCAATGGGCGCAGACCTAGAGTACGCCGACGAAGTAACACTGTCCAATGCGCTGGAATATAGGAACGAACTGTAAAAAATAAAAAAAGCGTTTTAGAAGAAACGCTTTTTTTATTGTATATTCTATCCAATTTTTCCAATTTTTACTTTTGTAAACGGTTGTCTGTGACCGTATACTTTTTTGTATCTTGTTTTGGCTTTGTATTTTACAACTTCTACTTTTTTGTCTCTTCCTTGCTCTAAAACTTCAGCCTCTATTTTTACATCTTTAACTAAAGGCTCGCCAATTTTTATATTTTCTCCTTTTTCATCAGAAACAAGCAAAACTTCTTCAAAGTTCACCTTTTTCCCAACTTCAGTATCGATTTTTTCAATTTTTAATTCTTGACCCTCGGCAACTTTATACTGTTTACCGCCGGTTTTTATCACTGCTAACATAAATTTAAAAACTAAACCCATAGACTGGTTACATAATAAGCTATGTTACGAAATTCTCAGATTTTGAGGAAATTTCTTTTAAAAATTTTTTGCTTATGCCTTAGCATAGGCCGAAAATTTTTAAAAGAAATTTACCAAAATACGGGGATTGCAGTAATAGCTTATTGTGTAACCGGTCTATTACAAAGGTTTAGATATCTTTATTAATAATGCTTAAATGATATACTATTTTCCTTTTTCTGTCAATATCTTTACGGTCTCGCCTACTTTTATACCATATTTTTCACAAAATCCGGCGTTTACCTCTAAAACTTTGTTTGCTTTTTTACTTGGAGTATAGCTTGGAATATTTCCATTGGACGGGATCTCTGCATTTTTTGCTATCTCAACAACCGTATTATCATCTATCCAAATTATATCGATCGGGAATTTCATATCCTTCATCCAAAAAATATGTGTATCTTTTTCATCAAACACAAAAAACAAACCACAATCCTGACACAAACTATCACGTCCGGAAAGCCCCTGTCTTCTGCCTGAAAATGTATCTACTGTTTCTATACTTATAATTTTATCCCCTATTTTTAGTTCTGTATTTATATCCTCATTCTTAACTCCACAACCACTAAACAAAATAACAATTAAAAATAATAAAAAAGTTTTTTTCATACTAATCTTTTATTTTCTTTTTTTCTATAAATAAAATATATTCCTCCAGCGATTATTAGCATAAAAACACATAGGATTAAAAAAGACAAAAACCTGCCAAAGCTTTTAAAAAATAAACCAAAGGAGCCGAAAAGTATTGTTAAAAAATATAAAAACAATACTGCCTGTCTATGAGTAAGACCAATATCCAGAAGCTGAAAATGTAAATGTTTTTTATCGGAATAAGAAAAAGGAGATTGTCTTTTGGAAAGTCTCTTAATTATCACGAATAACAAATCAATAATTGGAATCCCCATTACTAAAAGTGTAACTGCTATTTTTCCGTCTGTGATAATAGCTAAAACTCCAATCATAAATCCGCAGTATAAACTTCCTCCTTCTCCCAGAAAAATAGATGCTCTGTGCCAATTAAAAATTAAAAAACCAAGTAAAGCTCCAACAAAAATTATTGCCAGCATTCCAACTTCCGGTAAAATTGCCGGTCCAATAAATAAACTTAAAATAAATATAGTAATAGCGCCAATTAAAGTTATGCCGGTTGTAAGTCCATCAAGTCCGTCTAAAATTTTAGTGGTGTAGCTCATACCAAGAAGCCATAAAAAAGTAATAAGTATTGAAAGCCACTTTAAATTTTCAAAGTCTACTGTTCCACCAAAAGGGTTGGTTATATATCCAATGTTGATTCCGGAATATATTACTGCTCCAATAGCAATAATCGGCCAAATAATCTGTTTAATTGGATCAAGATTTTTTTTATCATCTAAAACTCCGCCTAAAATAATTATCCCGCTGGCGATCCAAATTCCAATCATCATTTTAAGATCAATATATTTTCCAATGATATGATCACCAAAAAAAACACTGTAGAGTGAAACTATCAAAAAACTAAAAAAAATCGCCACTCCTCCTAAGAGCGGGGTTGGTCTACTATGAATTTTCCTCCAAAAAGTCGGGCGATCAACTATTTTATATTGCCAAGCAATCCTTTTTATAAAAACAGTAAATACAATGGAAAGCAAAAAAGCGCCTCCTCCAACCAATAAATATTGCATAATAATAAATTCACTAATAAACCGGGTATTTTAACCTTTTTTTTCAAGAATAAATCTGTAACCAATAACCAGTGCGATTAAAAAAGCAATTACCATAAACCAGTTAATCGGCGGGATTATAAGTAAAATAATAATAAAAATCAAAGGGATTTTAATTAAAATCTTGCCTTTTTTGTCTTTGACTACTACTCTTCTTTTAAAAATTTCGTCAAAGAATTTTTTAATGAAGCCTACGGTTTTATCGGCCGTGACATCAAATTCTTTTTTGTGTTTTGTTGGCATAAATTATTTTTTTATAAATTCCAAAAGGAGAAATTATTTCTCTGAAAAATAAAGTAATTATTATAGAAACAGCAGTTGCTAAGATAAAATTGTATGGCATTAAAACATAGAAACTAAAAGCGCCAAAAAAAGCAGAGCTCGCGTAGTTTGATCCATTTTTAAAGGCAAGCGGCATATCTCCCATAATAGCATCTCTTATAATCCCACCTCCAAAACCGGTTAAGACTCCTAAAAACATACAAACAATAAACGAGAGTATATAGCTATTAAAATCTAAAAAATTAAAAACTGTTGTAACCCCGATAATAACAAAGACCGACAAACCAACAGAGTCAATAAATCTAAAAAAGGAGTACTGCTTCTTAAAAAATGTTGGGGTTAAATATATTAATACGCTTCCTAAGATAGCAACAAGTAAATAATTAACATCTTTTAAATAAAACAAAGGGACTCTTCCGATAATTAAATCCCTGATAGTTCCTCCGCCAACAGCGGTTATCACGCCTAAAAAAATCACGCCTAAAATATGCAGTTTCTCTATCTTTGCTTTATAAGCGCCGGTTATAGCAAAGGCAAGCGTACCAATAAGGTCTAGAAAATACATAAAATTATCCAAACATTACCCATTCCGGTTTTAAAATTAATAAAATTCCTAAAATTAAAATTACAATTCCTCCGATTAAATTAGAGTAGCTACTATATTTTCCGTTTAGTCCAACGCTTTTTAGCGTTGTCATGGCAATAACAAAAATTAATAAATCATCAAGCAAGAAAATTAAAATATAAAGTAGCAAATATAGATAATATTTAAGTGGTGACAGGTCGGCCAGAACTAAAATCTGCGTATAAATTGCCGGCAGTCCGGCTGAACAAACCAGCTCAATCAAATTAACCGCAAAGGCTAAAACAATAATACCGGATAATGCCAGCCAAAATGATTTTTGTTCTGCAATCTCACGAAATTTATCCATGATCTTTTGCTTCTGCCCAGGATTAGTAACTTTACAAGCTCCGCTTTTATTGGTATGCCATTCCTTTAAATGATACCCCCCGCTTGCAATTGCAACCAGCCCGATAACAATTCTAACCGTTGCGATAACCCCTATAAATAAAAATAAATTCAGCCAAGCAGATAAAAATAAAAAATAAACTAAGGCCGAGGTTACGATAAAAGAAGTTCCTAGAATCCACATTTTCTTTCTGTCTTTCATTCCCAAAAGTAAACTGATCAAGAAAAGAAGCACCCACATCGCACATGGATTAAATCCATCTAGCGCCGCAATTACAATCGTAAGAAGTGGTAAAGAAAATGTTTTAGTGTTAACTTCTCCTAATAAAGGAAGATTGATCACATGAGCCTCTTCGTCCATTTTACAGACATCTTTCCCTGCTCCGTCGCCCTTTTTAACTTCTCCAACAAAATCATAACATCCGGTGATTTGATGTTCTTCAATTATATTTTTAATTTTTGCACCGGTTGTTTTATCGTTCAAATAACCAACTACGGCTTCATCGCCAACGAGAAGGAAGGGCACGCCATACTCTTTAACCTCTAATTTTTTGGCGATATTTTGCAGTAGTTTCGCATTCTCTTTATTTTTATAGATCTCAAAGTATTTAATTTCTATATTAGGGAAATCATTTTGTAAATCAATTAAAAACTCTTTTTCCTTTTCACAGTGTGGACACCCGCTGCCATAAAACTGGGAAATATAAATAGTTTGATGATCCTCAGCTAAAGAAAAAGCGGGCATCAAAAAACAACTAATAAGAAAAAATAAAATTAAAAATATTTTTTTAAACATAGATTAATGCCATTAGTAACCCAACTAATCCTAAGGTTGAAAAAATCACTCTTGGATGCTGGCGTTTTATTTCAACTAAAATATTAACAAGTAAAATTATTAAAGCCAAAGAAACTAAAATCTTATAGTAACCGGAACTAATATTAAACAATGGCTTAACATACTCTGATTGATTATGTCTCATAAAAAAATACTGCTTCAATAAAGACGGTTTAGCCGGTACGATATTATCCCAATTTATATTTCCAATAACAGTATTACCAAATTTATCGTAAGCAGTCACATCTCCTAAAACAACCGGGTTGAAAAGTTCCGCTTCTTCTTCGTTAAAAACTATTACTGAGCCAATCCATTTATTGCTCTCTTCCTTATCTTTTTTTAAATCCAAATGATAGTTGTTAAAATCAACAGTTACCTTTTCAGCTCCACCGCTTACATAAACTGTTGCCTCAACTTTTTTTCTGTTTTCTTTATTTTTTACAACCAAATTACTTTTTAAAGAATCAATTTTTAATGTTTCTGACTTTTTCTGAATAGTTGTTCCTAATACGCTTGGTGAGGAAAAATATTGCGCAACCAAAGTAGAATCACGTCCGTTATATTCGCCACTTATTAACCCTACCCCGATTTCATTATAACGAGGTTCAATAATATTTTTATAATGAGTTTTGCTTTTTATCCAAGCATTAACCACATCCTCAGCACTCATAAACCCCATGGCTAAATTTTCCCCGGCAACTCGATAGTTATAGTTATTATTTTCAAGCCAGTCAGCCAGTTTTTTTTCATCCGGACCGGTATGAGCAAAATATTGATGCGCAAGCATATCTTCTGCTTTTTGTGAAGCAATCTCTTCCAGTAATTTATTTTCTCGCAAAAGATTAATATCCAGCTCCGCCCTTACTTCGTTGGTTAATTTAACTATTTTCCGACCCTGCTCTTTTAAGACATCGGGCGTAAGCCAGGCCGAAACAGGCATAATAAACAAAATCGCTATTACCACAAATTTAATAACAACCGAAGATATGGCATAAAAAAACAATCTTTTTGAATGAAGAGCTTTTGGATGATAGTTGTTGCCTTTGTGTGGTACAAAAAAATCTCTTAGCTCTCCTGGCCCTAAAGGATTTCTGCCTTTTTTTATCTCTTGCCCATCACTAACACCATCCTTATCCGTATCAGGGTTTAAAGGATCAGTGCCGTAAATATTTACCTCTTCAAAATCATTAAGTTCATCCTGATCGCTATCCTTATTAAAAGGATCAGTGCCTAACTTCTCCTCTTCTTGATCGGTAAGACCATCAGCATCAGAGTCTTTGATATATTTTGCTTTTTTTGAAAAATTAAACATAAATTAAACTAATTGATATTTATATTTTACATTTATAATACTAAAAAAGCAAATAAAAAAACAGCCTATTTAAACAAATAAGCTGTTAAAAAATATTACTTGAAAATCTTATAAAAAATTATTCCGGCTGAGGTAGCCACATTTAATGACTCTATTTTATTGCTTGTTTTTATTTTTATAAAATCATCGGAGATCTCTTGAATATTTTTATCTACCCCGCGGGCTTCACTTCCAAGTACGATACAAAATGTTTTTTCCTTGTCCAAAGTATCAACATCTTTTCCTTTTCGAACATTAGTAGAAAAAACCTTCATTTTTTTCTTGATTTTTTTCAGCACTTTTAAATTTTCATCAAATTCGATATTTAGCTTAAAAATAGATCCCCGAGCAGCACTCAAAGTTTTATAATTATATAAATCAACACAATTTTCATCTAAAACAATATTTTCTATGTCAAAGGCTAAGGCTGAGCGTAAAATTGTTCCCAAATTTCCAGGATCACTAATATTGTTTAAATAAACTATTGGCTTATTATAATTAATTTTTTTATCTATCTTTTTGTAAACAGCACAGATCCCGGATAAAGTATCTAAATTAGAAAAAGATTTATTAACAATAGTGTTAATAATATAATATTTTTCAACCCCTGACTTACTCAAGATAACTTCAAATTCTTTTTGATTTTTCTCTACAAACTCTTCAGTAACAAATAAATCTTCAAAAATAAAACCTGCTTTTACAGCGTCTTTAATAATTTTTAAATTCTCAATAAAAAATTTAGAGTATTCTTCTCGATACTTTTTTTGGTTTAATTTTTTTAAAAATTTTATTTTTTCGTTATCTTTACTAGTAATTTTAAGCTCTTTCATATTATTGCGCCTTTTTAAATCTAACACTAAAAAGCGGTTCATATTGATTTTCCTCTTGATCGATTACCTCTACTTTTTCTCCTTTTATAAGTTGATTTAAAGCCAAATCACTTAATATTTCTTTGTCTGTCTCGGCCTCTAACTTTAAATCTTCCAGTCTGGAAAATTCGGTGTTAAAATCTGCTTTAACATTTTCTTCGATTTGTTTTTTCTTTTCTTTTAGTTCTTTTAATTTTTCTGTAAGCTCGTAATATTCATGAGAATTTTGTAAAGCTTCCTTGTAAAGAACCCTGATTTTTCGTTGTTCTTTTTTCGTTTTTTGAATTCTAGTGAAAATTTCTTGTAGTTTTGGCATAGTGTTTAATTGTGAATTATGAATTACTTATCAAATATCTTTGTTAATTTTGGGATAACTTGTTTTTTGCGCGAAATTATCTTATCGATATAAACTTTATTATTTTTAAGTTTGACTTTAAAGGCTTTTTCGAATCCACTAGCATCTTCAGAAGCAACTAAAAATCTAGAGCCTTCTTTTATTATATCTGTAATAAATAAAATTATGCTGTGATAATCTCCTGATTTTTTTAAATCATTAAGACTTTTTAGTAAATTATCCTCCAACGAGTTAAGCTCTTCCAAATTAACGGTTTCCACTTGTCCGATTCCAAACCTCCCAACCTTAAAAACAAAATCTTTAAAATCACTTTTAATTATTTCTTTTGGAGACAAGTCACTGACACTGGAGCGAACCTTAAAGATCTCCATTCCATATTCTTTCCAATCTTTTATTTCTGCAATTTCTGCTAGCTTTTCAATTATTTCTTTGTCTTTTTCAGTGCAAGTTGGGGACTTTGTGATAACAGTATCAACTAAAATAGCACTAAGTATAAGTCCGGCTAAATTTTTATTTATTTTAATATTATTTTTAAAATAACAATGCGCAATTATACTAGCACTTGCTCCCCACGGCAAAACCTTAAAAACAATCAGTTCACTATATTTAAAATCAACTTTATGATGATCTAAAACCTCAACGATCTCTGCACCCTCTCTCCCGTCAGCTGATTGAGAAACTTCATTGTGATCCACTAAAATAACTTTTTTATTCTTTAAATCTTTTAAAATTTTTGGTTTTTCAAAGCCAAATTTCTCCAGAACATATTCTGTCTCTTTGTTAATTATCCCAGCCACAACTGGAACATAAAAATTAACTCCTTCCAGCTTATTTTTAAATTGAGCATAACTAATCGCTCCAGCCACACTATCTAAATCAGGTGACTTATGCCCAATAACATAAATTTTTTCTTGCATAGAATTTTTGTTATTTAAAATCTAAATTTATAATAACTTTACTATAGCAAATCTAATAAATTTGCCAAGACATAATTTCGATATGTTGAATTTTTGAATTTATAAATAAAAAAAATCCCATTATTTTAAAACGGAAATTTTTAATAGAAAAGATACCTAACCCCTTTTCCCTTGCAATCTTCGAAACCATGCTATACTTCCTGATTTTACAGAGGAAGACCAAAAAACACCGTAAGATCATTAAAAATGAAAGAGTTATTTAATAAATACCTAATTCTATCCGACCTGTCGCCCCGCATTCACCACACGACGAGCTGCGGGCACAACACTGGTATGGGTGTCCATACTGTCCAGTGGGGCTTACCCAACTGCCGGGGTTGCAACTTTCGGAACATGAATCTAACCATGCGATGTAGCAATTTCCTTTACAATCGTCTATATTACACGCTCGATCCTGGAATGATGTCGGGGTCAGGGTTGTAGTATATTGGCCGCATGAATCCCCACCGACAGTGGAACCGTTGTATCGTTGCCAGTTACCTGCTTGTTGCCAACCAGAGGGGACATTTAAATTACTTCCCGTCTTCTTGCATATAGTTCCTCCACTAACCGAAACTACATTTCCATTAATGCTGTCACAATCACATGTACTATGACTACTACCTCCAAACGTTAACGAAACCCTAGCAATACATGTTCCTTGGCAACAGTAACCAATTTCGCATTCAGAACTACCAGAACACTTAGCCCCATCAGGTTTTAACAAAGTTATACTATTCGAAGCTATCGATAAATTACTGCTCTTGCTCGTATAAGAATTAAAATCCGCATCCGTGGTTTCATTCCAGTTCTCTATCGGATACTCTAAAGCTATTGTCTCTCCGGCTTCTATTCCACTATCTTTAGCAGAATATTTAAACCAATCCGATCCGTGTCCGCTGGAGTGATGGGCGATTGCGGAGCTTAACTCTGTCCAAGATTCTTGGACTAGGCTGTAACCGGCAGCGGCTATTTTTTCGGTTGGGCCCATCAGGAAGTTTGTTATCATTGTACTGAAGGATAATATTAATACTATTGTGGCTAATCCTGCATAGGAGAATACTTTAGCGTGTCTTTGGGCTTTTTTGAATTGGGAATATGGGACAGGGCATGATATGGCTTGGTGTTGGTTGTAGAGGAGATTGAAGGCTATGGCGGGGTCGCCGAAGATGGCGATGATTTGTTCGGCGATGTTTAAGGTGATATCAATAAAAAAAGATAAGATACCAAAGTAAAAAACTTTGAGTCTGGAAGCAGTTATCTTTAAAATCGACAAACGAATAATCCCCTTACCCTCAAGATTTTCATTTTTTAAGATTAAGCTTTGGTTGAGTAGAGCTTTTTTAATTTTTTCGTCTAACTTTAAAGAGATTGATTTTAATTTTTGGTAAAAATTAAACATATGATAAAAATCTAATATAAATTTATATTAACACTTTTTTCTAAAAATGAAAAAGGCTAGAGTTATCCATAACATTAAAAATCTAAACGACAAGATCCCTCGACTCTCTCCGCTCGCTCGGGATGACAACAGAGTCTGTATTATCATCGTATCATTTCCTGATATTTTTTAATCTCTTTAAAAAATCTTTCTTTATTTTCTTGTTTGATTGGCTTTCCTGGTGGTAAAATTTCTCGGAGAGGATTAATTTTTGCTCCGTTTTTTACCATTTCGTAGTGCAAATGAGGGCCGGTTGAGAAGCCGGTTGAGCCTACATATCCGATTATTTGTCCTTGTTTTACCTTCTGGCCCGTTCTAACGGCTATTTTGGACTGATGAGCGTAATTTGTTGAATAAGTGGAGTTGTGTCTAATTTTCGTTAAATACCCATAACCAACGCTGCTCCAGCCGGCAAAAGCGACTGTTCCGTCTCCAACGCTCCTAATTGGCGTTCCAGTTTTGGCGGCGTAATCAATCGCCCTATGCCCGGTTGCAGTGTTAAAAGCCTCAACATAACGACTGCCGGTTGTAAATCCTGAGGAGATATATTTAAAAGAAACCGGGGCTTTTAAAAACATCTTTTGAACAGAGTTGCCTTGTTCATCAAAATATCCTTTATTGTCTTCTGATTCTTCAAAATAATAAACCTCGAAATTAACACCATCGTTAATATATTTACCAGCCAAAACTCTACCCGGCATTACATATTCACCGTCCAAATATTTTTCTTCGTAAACAAATTTAAATTTATCACCAACTCTTGGGTCCATGGCAAAATCAATACTCCACTGAAAAGCATTGGCAAGCTCTATAATCGCTCGCGTATCAATATTATTATTGATAGCCGCCTCGTACATTGATGACTGTACTTTACCTTCGGCTACTTTTATTTTTGTTTTATAGTCTATAGGCTTAATCTCTGCTTGCCACTCTCCGTCCTGATCTTTTCTAACGTATAGTTTTTCTTCTGTATTAACCTCATAGTCTAAGCCTTTACATTCTTCGGTCTCTTTGTCGTAAATTAACTCAATAAATCTCCCAACCCGAATATTAGCAAGATCATACAACTCTTGCGAAGTACTATAGATATCTTGAGCAACAGACGTGTCCAGATCAGCTTCTTTCATGAGAACCCCATAGGTAGACCCCGATTTGATTTCAATCTCCACCACTTTATCCGCTTTGGCTGGATGAGCTAATAAAGATATGGCTTCTTTTGAACCATTAAAATCATTATCAAAACCAGGATTTGAATACCAATTAAAAAAAGAAAATCCTGCGACAATCAAAAAAATTGATATTGTATAGATATATTTCTTCATAAATTAAACCTGTTTTTTATTCTTCGTTTTCTATTTCTTCCATTCGCTCCTCTGCTTTTTGGTTTTCCTTACTTGGTCTTCCTTGTATTTTTTCTTTATGTCTACGAAGCACAACTTTCCCATGGTCTTTTGTTTTATCGATTGCCTTTAAAAGTTTCTTAGCTCCTTTTCTAATTCGTAAAATTTTGCCAGGAACCTTAATATTAGCTTCGCAAAAAAATATCTCTCCTTTTTGATGATGCTTTGAATCTACTCCAATTTCTACACGCGCCTCTATAATATTATTAAAATATCTGTCCAAACAACTTATTTTTTCATTCACATAATCTTTAATCTGAGGGGTTAACTCAATGTTTGTAGCTTTGATGTTGATGTTCATAAATTTGTTATTAATTAATAATCTCAAAATCATCCCCTCCTTTAAATTTGCTAAAATCTAAGCTTTTTATCTCATCTAAATCATCTAGTTCGTTCATCATTAAAAATTGATCTGAAAAAGTATATAAAACATCATCAATATAAAGACTTCTTTTCACAAAATTTTCCTTATTATAAGGAACGCGAGAAATCATTATATCTTCCTCTAAGCTAATTCCAATCTCAGGTATTTTTGGTGTTTGAGGTAAAATTAAATTCATATCATCTCCCTCTAAGTGTCTAATTTTCCCCTTTAACTCAAAGCCTTTTTTATTGATATTAAAAACTAATGCTCCTCTAAAATAATCGTTCCAACTTTTACCTTCTTCCCTGATTGTTGCCGGAATAACAAGTAAATTTTTGTCTTTTGAGAATAAAAATGCTTTATGGTCATTTAAAGCATAGGAACTACTACCAGACTCTCCGATCATAAAGGTATCAATTTCTTTAGGGTCACCCATACTGGACACATCAAATAATGACAGCTTCAAGCCCTTGGTTGTAACTCTTCCAAATTCGTTCTCGTAAGTATCTTTCCCAAGACCAATTAAAGTATCTTTGTCGTAAGGATGTAGATAATTGGAAAAACCAGGGATTTTTAACTCTCCTAATACCTTGGGTTTTGTTGGATTTTTTAAGTCTATTACAAAAAGTGGATCTGTCTGCTTAAAGGTTACCATATAGGCTCTATCCTGCATAAATCTGACAGAGTAAATTCTCTCTCCTTTGGCTAAATCTTCCACTTTTCCAACTACCTTTAAGTTTTTATCTAAAACATATAAATTATTATACGGCTCCATTCTTTCGTCTTCAAATTGAGACCAAGTTCTGCTTTTTGTGGTGGCAATACGGAAATATCCGTCATTTTCATCCATTGAAAATTGATTTAAAACATGTCCGGTAACCTCTCCAAATCTCCTATATTCTATCTTTCCTTTATTAATGGCTATTTTATGAATCACTGTTTTTTCCAACTCCTTACTTAAATCTTCATATTTTTCTTTCATTTTTTGCTCCATTTCTTCCTCAAGTATATCTTGCTCTTTTTCGGACAAAGAATAAATATAACGCTCTATTATTTGCCCAATTTTAGCCATTTTTTCATCTTGACTCAAAATAGAGTTATCTACGGCTTCGATCTCAGCGATTCTTTCCTGGTCTTTTACGCTTAACCTTGGGAATAAAAACTCTCTCATTACCTCCATTATCAAGCGAAATTCACTTATATGTTTAGTATAAGTTATATAAATATTATCTTGCGAAACATACATATTCTGACCATAACCAAGCAAATAAGCTTCACTGTTTATTTCCTTTTTATTGTCTTTAACATTTATAGCTGCAATATGAGTAAAGTTATAAGAGCTGTGAGGAATATCGATATAATATACATCCATAATCTTTTTTTCATTTATTACCTGCCCACTCTCTAAGATTCTTGGCACCGGCATTTCGTCGGCTAAATAATATGCTCGCTCTGAAGTTATAAAATATACATAATCTCCGATCATCCTAGAATTTACCAGATTTCCTTCAAAATTTAAATCCCTTACCTGCTTTGGATTAACTTTATCAGTTATATCAAAAACCTTTAAAAAAGCATAAGCTGACCTTCGTTTAAAGTTTTTATAAAAATCTCTTTCGTAAATAGTATTATCGCGTCCATAAACTACTAGCCTATCGTCATTCAAATAAATATCCTGCGGACGAGAATCAAATTTAATTTTAGACAAAATCTGCGCACCACTAGCCGGATAAGCGTCTATAATAAATAAATCATTACCAGTTAAGGCATAGACATATTTACCATCTGTCTTAATAATATCGGCTTCATCTACGCCCTCAACTTGAATGTTTGTGGTAGAAAAATCATCTGACCCTCCACCGGACTCATCACTTGCAATGTTTGATTTTTGAGCAATATCACTTAACGACTCAGTTGCATCTAAACTTCTCTCCATCATCATTTCTCCGCCGAAACCCCCATAATATATCCCACCTGATTCGCTAGTATTATTCTCTAAAAATTCTTTAAGTTCATCGTAGTCTTTAAATTTTTTAATTTTAGATTGCTCAGCAAGTTCATCTTTAATATCATTGCTGATGAAAACAATTGGTCTATCAACAGGCCTCCTAACAAGGGGTTGATTACTATCCAGAGTAAGTGCCAAATAAACAAAACTAAAAAGAATAATTGCAAAAGATACGGCAATTATTCTAATTGATGAGTCATTGAATAAATAAATTTTTTGACCAAAATTTTCCTCAGGCATAATTTAAAAAATTAATGATTTATATAATAATTATATCATAAATAATAAAATTATGCTACAAGTCTAATGCCACCCCACTTCTTCTTTTGTCTCCGGCTCCGTCAAACTTTTTGTCTTGATAGGTTGTTGTGTGAGCTCCGCCAAAAAACATATTTTTCTCAGAAAATTCTGTAATTTTGTCTTTTCTACTTATTTTTTTTATTTTTTCTATTACTTTTTTGTCAAAACCCGGCTCAATGTTAAAACTGTTTCTCTCCCAGTGAATTCTTGGTGAATCTACGGCCTCGCTAACATGCATTTTAAAGTCGATAATATTTGAAATAACTTGCAAAATTGCGGTTCTAATCCTGTTTGACCCACCAGATCCGAGAACTGCCTCCGGACAATCATTTTTTAAGACCATAGTCGGACTCATCATGGACGAAATTCTGATATTTTCTTTCCATTTATGAAATCCAAGAGGATTTACGTCTTCCTCGCCCAACATATTGTTCATCATAACACCTGTTCCCGGGATTACATACGAAGATCCCTCACCATTGCTAGTTGTCATAGTGGCGGCGTTTCCCTCGGCATCTATTACACTAAGATGCGTGGTACTGCCCCATTTATTAATTTCACTACTTAATATATCTTTATACTTTTCCACATGCTTGCTTCCTAAAAATTTTTCTATAACATCTTTATTGTATAAGTTATCATCATAACTGTCTTGTCTGGCTAAATTTGTAATTCTCATTACATCAGCCAATATTTTCAAATGTTCAAAGCTACCATGTTTTATTTTGCTAAAATCAATACTTTCCAAAAGCTCAAGTGCAAAAGCAATTAAAGCACCTCCTGAACTTGGCGGCGGATTAGTAATAATTTCATTACCTCGATAGTTAATTTTAAGAGGGTCTCTCTCGATTACTTTATAGTTCTCTAGGTCTTCTTTAGTTAAATAGCCCCCCTTTTCTTTAGAGTCTTTAATTAACTGTGAAGCAATTTCACCTTTATAAAAAGCGTCTGTTCCCTCTCTAGATAAATAATCCAAAGTATCTGCTAACCCGGTCATTTTACAAAGTTCTTTGGCTTTTATTAAATTTCCGTTGCTTTCAAAAATCGCTTTTGTTTCTTTATCACTAGTCATAATTGGCCCTAAAAGAGTCAAACAATAGTGTTGAAAGCTATTTAACTCCAATCCTTTTTTAGCGTATTCAATTGCCGGATCAGCCACCACTTCAAAAGGTAATCGCCCTAATTTTTTATGAACATGAAAAAATCCAGCCACATTTCCCGGCACAGCCATAGACCCTAAGCCAACATGAAACTCTTGGGTCACATCGCCAAAATCAATTTCTACCGGATAAAAATCTGGTTTTCCATTTATTTTCTTACTCCCCGGAGTCTGTGTAAAAAAATCAAACAAAGTATTCTGTTTATCTTTTGTATGCGCCAGCAAAAACCCGCCTCCACCCAAAGATGTAAGCATATACTCAGCCACACACGAAGCCAACCCCGCTCCAATCGCCGCATCAAATGCATTACCGCCTTCCTCTAAAATTAACCTCCCTGCCTCAGCGGTCTTAATATGCCCGGCCGAAACCACGCCCTTTTTATTTGCCATATATGATCTTAATAATAAATTAATAATTTTATTCTAACTCTTTAATAGTTAAAAATCAAGCTCCTTGAAGTTATAGTAATAATGACCTACAATAAATTTATATGAAAGATTTACTTAAAAAATATTTTGGGTATGATGAGTTTCGGTTGTTGCAGGAGGAGGTTATAAATAATGTCTTAGAAGGAAAAGATAGCTTTGTTTTGATGCCGACCGGGGGTGGGAAGTCGCTTTGCTATCAGTTGCCGGCTTTAAAATTTGATGGTGTTACCTTGGTTGTTTCGCCGTTAATTGCTTTAATGAAAGATCAAGTTGATTCGTTAAAGTCTTGCGGAATTGAAGCGGAGTTTATTAATTCTACTCTTTTAGGGACTCAAATTGATGATATTTACTCGCGGGCGTTGCAAAATAAAATAAAAATTCTTTACATTGCTCCGGAAAGGTTTGCCTTGCCTGGTTTCCAAAATTTTCTAGCAAAATTAAAAATAGATTTAATCGCCATTGATGAGGCGCACTGTATTTCTGAATGGGGACATGATTTTCGACCTGACTATCGTAATTTGAGTTCTTTGAAAAAACTTTTTCCGGGCATTCCTTTAATTGCCCTGACTGCCACTGCTACTAAAAAAGTACGAAATGATATTTTAAATCAATTAAAAATAGAAAGATCGCGAACTTTTATTTCCAGCTTTAACCGAGAGAATTTAAATATCAGTGTAATAGAAAAAAAACAGGCCTTTCCAAAACTTATTAATCTACTGCAAAAATATAAAAACGAATCTGTAATAATTTACTGTTTTTCTCGTAAAGAAACCGAAGAAATAGCTGAAAATCTGAATTTAAACGGTTTTAAAGCGCGAGCCTATCATGCCGGACTTCCAAAAGATAAAAGAAGGCTGGCTCAAGACCTTTTTATTAAAGATGAGATAAATATAATCGTTGCCACAATTGCCTTTGGCATGGGCATAGATAAGCCTGATGTTCGTTTGGTTGTTCATTATACTTATCCGAAAACTTTAGAGGGTTATTATCAAGAAATCGGACGCGCCGGTAGGGACGGACTTCCAAGCGAGTGCGTAATGTTTTACACTTATGCTGATACTAGAAAACATGAGTTTTTTATCAATCAAACAGAGGATTTAGTGCTCCAAAAACGCGCTGAGGAAAAATTAAGCGAAGTTTTAAACTATGCAGACTTAACAACTTGTCGAAAAAAATATCTGCTTAAATATTTTGGTGAAAATCTGGAAGCGGATAATTGTCAATCTTGTGACATTTGCCTTACTGAAAAAGAAATGTTTGATGCCACTGAAATTACACAAAAAATCATCTCCGCGATTTTAAAAACCTATAATCGCTTTGGCAGAAACTATATCATTGATATTTTACTTGGGAAAAAAATTCAAAAAGTTTTAAGAAACAATCACGATCAGCTTAGCGTTTTTGGGATAGTTAAAAATTTTGACGAAGACGAGTTAAAACAAGTTATAAACCAACTGATTAATTTGGATTTTTTAATGAAAAGTGAAGGGCAGTACCCAACTCTTTCTGTGACAAAAAAAGGTATTAAATTTTTGAAAATAGAAGAAAAATTGGAGCTATCAAAACCGCGGGTAAGTATTATAACCGCTGAAAAACCTAAAAAAGATGATTTAAACTACAACTCCGAATTGTTTGAAGAACTAAGAAAATTAAGAAAAAAATTAGCTGAAGAAAAAAATGTTCCACCTTTTGTAATTTTTGGTGATACTTCACTTCAAGAAATGTCCTATTATTTTCCTAAAGATGAAAAAGAATTTTCTGAAATTATTGGAGTGGGAGCAAAAAAACTTGAGCAGTTTTCCGATATTTTTTTAAATGTAATAAATAAATTTAAAAAGAAAAATAGTATCTCTGGAAAAGATCTACCTAAAAAAGCTCCAGAAACAAAGATTACGCCAATTAAAGTAAAAACCTCTAAACCAAAATATCATAGTCAAACAAAGATACTTTTAAGCAAAAAAGTTTCTATAGACCGAATTGCTAAAAATCAAGATTTAAAACCAAGCACAATTATAAACCACATTGAAAAACTAATCGACTCCGGCGCTACTCTTGATTTGGAATATCTAAAACTACCCTCAAATAAATACGAGGAAATAAAAAAAGCATTCAAACTCTGTGGAGATGAATACTTAAAACCTGTTTTCGAACATCTAAACAAAAAATATTCCTACGATGAAATTAAACTGGTAAGAGTTTTAATGAGAAGTTAATGTGTTAGACTTTATTCATTTTCTTTTTATTCATTTTTTGTTTGGCTACTTTTTGTAAATCTTCGTGTTTGTCAAATTCGTCTACTATCTCAGCGCCGATTATTTCTTCCAGTACATCTTCAATAGTTACTAAGCCGGAGACTCCGCCGAATTCGTCCAGAACAATAAAAAGATGGTGTTTTGTTTTTTTAAATTCATTTAATAAATCATCAAGATTTTTCTTATGATCAACAAAAATTACATCTTTTCTGGATAATTCATTGATTGTTTTATTTTTTGGAACAATGCCTATTAAATCTTTTACATAAAAAATTCCAATTATTGTGTCTTGATTTTTAGAGTGAACCGGAATCCGAGAGTGCCCTGAATTTAAAATTTTTTTAACTGTTTTTGTATCTATTTTTTGATCTTCAGGTAAAGAAAACATAGCTACTCTTGGGGTCATTATATCTCGAACTGTTTTATGTGAAAAAGACAACGCACCTTTAAGTATTCTTTCTTCATCTTCATCTATATCGCTATGTCTTGAATCTTCGTGATCTTCGATGAGTTTAACTAGTTCTTTCTTGGAATAAACTGTTGACATTTCAGCCCCTAAAATTTTATCAAGCGCCCAAGCTAAAGGCCAAGAAAGCGGGTAAAATATAAAAATTACACCTTTTACCAACCAAATAAGTTTAGCACCTAATAGTAAGGCATAACGAGAAAAAGCAGCCTGAGGAATAATTTCACCAAAAACAACGATTAACGATGTTGCAATTAACACCGCCATAAACCCTGAGGCAATTGAACCTAAAAATATAGAAAGCACGGAATTAACTGCTACATTGCCGATTAAAAGAGTACAAAGAAGTAAATTCCCATTTTTTCTTACACTGTAAACTTTTTTAGCTTGCTCGTCTCCAAGTTCTGCTTTACGCTCCAAGTCATCCTTATTTAAACTGAAAAAACCCAAAGTTAAACCAGAAAAAAGCGCTGAAAAAAATACGAGAAATAATATAATAAAATATTCAATCATAAATTAATTACAAAAAACCCTGTATCTCTTAATTTAAAGCCTAATGACTCGTAAAGTTTGCGAGCTGGGATTCGCTTTGGATTACTTGTTAAAGTTATTTGTTGTATATTTTTTTCTTTAGCTACTTTGATTAACTCTTGCATAATTTTTCTACCTAAACCTTGTCCACGATAATTTTCATAGACAACAACATCTTCAACTACACCTGTTTCTCCTTTTATTGGAGAAACATAAACTCCGAGAGTGGCTGTGCCGATTATTTTTTTGTTATCTTCCAAAATAAGACAGTGACAATTATCGCTGCTAATTAAAAAATCAATATCTAAATCAACCTGCTTTTCAGTAAGTTGAGCAAATAAGCTTTCTACTTCTTTTTTATCTTCTTTTTGGATTTTACGGATTTGCATGTTTTCTTTTTATCTTTATCTTTTTTCTCTTTTAAATATTTTTTAACAGCTTCGTGCAAAGCGTCGGCGGCCAAGTTACTACAGTGCTGTTTAACCGGTGGAAGCCAATCAAGCTCGCTGGTTACATCTTTTTTAGTGATTTTTAAGGCTTGTTTTAAAGTCTTTCCTTTCGCCATATCAGTCACCATTGAAGAAGTAGCAATAGCTGCGCCACAACCAAGAGTTTCAAACTTTACGTTTTTAATTATCTCCTCGCCTTTTTTATTTTTTCCAATTTTAAGATAAAGACGCATGATATCCCCACAAACAGGGTTGCCAACCGTTGAAATTGAGTCAGCTTTTTTAAGCGTCCCTTGATTGTGCGGTTTTCTAAAATGTTCGATAACTTTTTTTGAGTATTTCATATTATTTAAATTCTTTTAGAACATCGCCGGAAATTTTTCTTAGGCGAGTTATTATTTGTTTTAATTTATTTATTGTGTAATCAATTTCTTTTTTTGTTGTTTGTTTCCCAAGCGTTAAACGCAAACTGCCGTGCGATTGTTCTTGTTTAATACCAAGCGATAATAGCACGTGAGACGCTTGTAAAGAACCTGACGAACAAGCAGAGCCGGTTCCAACGGAAACCCCTTCCATTTGCAGCATCATTAATAAACTCTCCCCTTCTACAGAGTCAAATCTGAAATTAGCGTTATTGGGAGACCGTTTAACTTTCGATCCATTCAAATAAGACCCAGGGATTTCCTTTAAAATTCTCTTGATCAAATAATCCCTTAATTTTACAATATTTTTGACTTTTGAGCTTTGACTTTTGACTTGTTGTATGGCCTCCCCTAGTCCAACTATTCCGGGGACATTATGAGTCCCTGATCGCAATCCTTGCTCCTGTCCACCGCCATCCATAATAGAGCTAAGAGGGGTATTTACTTTTTTATACAATATTCCGACTCCTTTTGGTCCGTAAATTTTATGTGCCGATAAACTTAGCAAATTAACATTTAACTTTTTAACATCACAATCAAAATAATTAATTGCCTGCACGGCATCGGTATGGAAATATATATTTTTAGCTTTTTTAACTAGTTTTCCGATTTCTTTTATTGGCTGGACTGTGCCGATTTCATTATTAACATACATTATAGAAATTAAAATAGTATTTGATTTTATTGCTTTTTCAACGTCTTTTACTTTTACAACCCCACCACTATTAACCGGCAAATATGTCACTTCAACCATACCTTGTTTTTCTAGTGTTTTACAGCTATCCAAAACGCAATGATGCTCAAATTGCGTAGTGATAATGTGCGGTTTTTGTTTTAAAGAATGATTTTGTAAATAATATTTTTTTATAAGTCCTTTAATAGCTAAATTATTACTCTCCGTAGCTCCGGAGGTAAAGATTACCTCTCTTGAATCACAACTCAAAAAATTAGCTACTTGTGTGCGAGCTTTTTCAACTGCTTCACTCGCTTCCTGACCAAAGCTGTGAATTGTCATTGGATTGCCAAATTTCTCTTTAAAATAAGGCAACATTTTATTTAAAACTTTTTGATCAACCGGCGTAGTAGCGGCGTAATCTAAATATATTTTCATAGCTTTATAATACTATTTCAAAACAAAAAAAGCAAATAAAAAACTCCTAACAAAATCGTCAAGAGAATTTTTATTTTCGCCTATTAAACAAAGATGTATGGAGCAAGAAAATTAATTACAGAAGAATAGAAGGAAATAAGTAGCCAAACAGCGCTCGTGGTTGAAACGTATAGTAAAATTTTCTTTACAAGTGGCATATCGTAAAAGCGTTTTAAATATAAAGAAAAAATATTAAAATGAATATAAACAAAAAATCCAGCAGTTAATAAAATTGCTATTAACATTACTAAAGTCATGTAAGGATTGCTTACGGCTGAGACAAAATTACTGTAAGGTCGTCCAGCAAAAATTGCAAAAACAGTAAAAAGCACAAATCCTTCGGCCAAATGGAAACTAATTAATTTAATAGTATTACCAACTTCTACCTCTTCTATGTCTAATTTTTTAGAAACAAGATTAACACAAAAAACAGAAACAACTAAAGGAATAAGCAAAAATAAATACAATGCAAAAGATATTAAAATAGATACTAATACGATCATAAATTTAAAAAATGAAATGAGTTATCCACAAGTTGATTATATTATAACATATTTTTTAAAATGAACAAAGAGAGTTTTTTTATATTTGTTCGGAGGCAGGGATTTACCCTCTCGCTTCGCTTCCGGGCATAAACTTCTCATCCCTTTTTATATTTGTTCGGAGGCAGGGATTCGAACCCCGATAGTCAGGATCAAAACCTGAAGTCCTACCATTAGACGACCTCCGAATATTAGCTTGCTATATAAATACTTACCTGAGTAATTATCTTTGTTGAATATATCATAAATAAAAAAAATTGCAAGAATACCAGTAAAAAAAATTGCCCCGGTATTTTCTACCAAGGCAATCAATTAACAATAAACTTCTTTTATTTTGCAACCGTTATTCGGTTACGTCCGTTATGTTTTGATTGATAAAGAGCGTCATCTGCTCTTTTCATAAGAGTGTCTTGAGTTTGATGATAATCCCACCCGGCAACACCACCTGAAATCGTACAATTAAAACTACCTTTGATCGTACAATAAAAAGTGTGCTCTTTAATTGCCAAGCGAATGCGTTCGGCGAACAACTTGGCTCCTTTAACAAAGGTGTCTGGCAAAAGGATCAAAAATTCTTCTCCCCCATACCTGAAAGGCACATCAGCCTTCCTTATTATCTCCTTAATAAAACAAGCTACTTTTTTTAAAACCTCGTCCCCAACAAAATGTCCGTACTCGTCATTAATCTTTTTAAAGTTATCGATATCAAGCATTAAAACGCTTAATTTGTCATTTCCATTTCTTGTTACACGGCTAATTTCTCGTGCAATGATTTTATCCATCCTTAATCGATTGTTCAGACCAGTTAACGGATCCTTGCCTCTTTCAGCTTCAAGCTCTGCGACTCTCGCTCTCAGCTGTTTAATTTCATCTTCTAATGTGGTTTCTGTACTTTCGTCTGCCTCTGCCATTCTAAAAATGGTGTCCATGCTATTCTCCTTATTTTTTGAATTGTAGTGTTCAATTTATTGATAAATAAGTATACCATGCTTACACTGTTTTGTCAATACAGATTCACTAAAAATAACAAAAAGGCGAGCTGAATGCTCGCCTTTTTTTATCTGCTTAATGGATTGCCTAGTTACAACCGCCGGTTGAGGCTGCGGCTGCTTCGCCTAATGTTTCGGAACATTCTTTTGGCTGAGTGTTAAAGGCGTTACAAATTCCTAGTTTGTAGTTTTCCGGAGCTCTGCCTCCGCTATATTTTACGCCGTTAATTACTAAGGCTGGAGAACCGGTAATACCGTATTTCTTATTTAGAGCTACTTCTTCTGCTAGCATTCCTATTGCTTCATCTTTTTGACAAGTTGCGATTTTTCCGGTATCGATACCAAGATCATCGGCTGGATTTGTCCAGCATTCTTCAATATTTTGGATATTACAATCTTTGTTAACTGCGTCGATATAGTCCCAAAATTTGCTTCTGTTGTATTTATAGATACAAAGCTCTCTGACGTTTTGATTCAATTCTTCGATTCCGTGCATTGAACAATATTTATCCTCTTCATCTAAACAATATTTTTCTCCACCGCCACGATAATCTGAGTAAATTACATAGTGAGGTTCAATCTCTACGCTATCACCAAGTAATCTGGCAACCGGTGAAATTCCGTCTTCGGCTTGATTACCAAATGGACAATAACTCATTGTAAATAACTCTACTTTTGGTGCATCTGCTTTTGGAACATCAGCTGCGGCAGGCGGAGGAGTGTTTTGTGCTTGTTTTTGTTCAGCTACTTTTTGTAAAATTTCTTCCATATCAATCGCGTCCGGTAAGAAAAATTTTCCGTCTTTACTTATATACAAAGTTGAAGTTGAAGTTTGATCGTTTGTGTTAGTGATAAGAGTGGTAACTGCGTAAACTCCGCTTTTTTCTTCTGTTTCCATAACCTCAATTCCTTTAACGCTTTGACCATAAGCCTCGTTAATAAAATCTGTTAATTTTTTCTGCGCTTCCTCAGCTGTTAATAACTCTTCTGTTGTTTTATCACCTCTTACAAGATCCATCATTTTACTGTTTTCAGTAACAAGCAAGGTGACGGCTATTAATAAAAAAATAACAGCAATAATCCAAAAATAACCTGTGCTTTTTGTTTTTCTCTTTTTCGTAGAGACACGAGAAGTCTTTAATGACTTCAAAGATTTGTGTTCTGGCATAAAATAAACTAAATATAGCAAACCAATCAAGTCTTTAATTAGCTTGCTTATTTTTTATTAAATTATATATTTAAATTTTTTATTGTTTTAAATTATTTTAATTATATTATAATAATAAACTAAATACAAAAACAGGTCAACACTCTTTACAAAAAATAATTATTATGGTATAAAAATATAGTTAATCTAATAATAACAATTTTTAAAAAATAATGCAAATCTATGAAAAAAGACATTCATCCAACTTACCAAGAAAAAGTAAAAATAACTTGCTCCTGCGGAGCTAGTTTTGAAGCAGGCTCAACTCAAAAAGAGCTTAAAACAGAAATTTGTTCTGCTTGCCATCCGTTTTATACCGGTAAACAAAAACTCGTTGATACCGCCGGAAACGTAAATAAATTCAAAAAGAAAATGGCTGTTAAAGATGAGCTTGCCAAAACCAGAAAAGGAAAAAAGGCAAAAAGAGCCGTACGGGCCAAAGCCAAAGCGAAAACAACTAAAACCGAAAGCAAAGCCAAACCGGTTAAGAAAAAATCAACACCTAAAAAAAAGTAAAAAAATAAAAAATAATATAAAATCAAAATCGTTCTCTTAAAACCTACTCAAGGAGATAAACATGGAAATTTTTAATGATGTGAATACTTTTGAAACAGTAATAGGGGGTTTCATTGGTGTGTTATTGTTTGTGTTATGGTATATGTCACTGATCATTACCGGCATTTATATTAAAAATGACCCATACAGCAAAAAGAGCGTTTTTCTTTTTTGTGGTGTAGCTATTTTTATGTCGATGATAGTAATCGTTCCAGTATCTTATTTTATCGTAAGAATTGAATTTGACTGGATGACGTTTTCCTGTTTGACAACGCTTATTATTGCTATTACAATCGCCTGTTTACGATTTATTGGACAGAAAATATCTATTATACGTTATGAACTTGAAGAATTTAGGAAATACCCATATTGGTAATTATATTTTCAACTATGTCTTTTTAGCCGCTAATATTTATATTAGCGGCATTTTAATTGTTTGTGATAATTGACCTTTTAACTGTTTTATGCTTAAATAACTTTATATGCAAGACAAAATAAAAAAGGTTAAAGAACAATATTTAAAATTAGAAAAGGATTTACAGGATCCCGGTCTTGTTAGTGATCAAAAAAAATATAAAAAAACAACTCAGGAATTCAATGAATTGCAAGAACAAATAGGAATAATTAAAAAATTCGAGAGCAACAAAGAAGCTCTTAAGGATACTCAAGAAGCATTAAAAAGCAACGACAAAGAACTTGTTGAGATGGCGAAAGAAGAATTAAAAGACCTTGAACAAGAAGAGCAAAAAATAAAAGAAGAATTAAAAGAAGTTTTAAAGCCAAAAGATCCTTTAGATAAAAAAGATATAATTATGGAGATTAGGGCGGGAACCGGTGGAGATGAATCAGCGCTTTTTACAGCTGATTTATTTAGGATGTACAGCAAATATTCTGAAAATAAAGGTTGGAAAATAAATATTTTAAGTTCTTCTCAAATTGGAATTGGCGGATTTAAAGAAATTATATTCGAAGTTAAAGGGCAAAATGTCTATGCAGACTTAAAATTTGAGAGAGGCACTCACCGCGTACAAAGAGTTCCGGAAACAGAAAAAAGCGGAAGAATTCACACTTCCGCTGTTACAGTAGCTGTTTTACCTGAGGCCGATGAAGTTGATATAGAAATCGACCAAAAAGATCTGAGAATAGATACTTTTTGCGCCTCCGGAAAAGGTGGACAAGGTGTAAATACTACAAAATCGGCTGTAAGAATAACCTATTTACCAACAAATATTGTTGTATCGTGTCAAGATGAAAGATCTCAACTACAAAACAAGGAAAGAGGGATGCGGATATTACGCTCCCGCGTACTTGCCTATGAAGAAGAAAAAAGGCAAAAAGAGCTTTCCGAAGAAAGAAAATCTCAAGTAGGATCAGGCGACAGAAGCGAAAAAATCAGAACTTATAACTTCCCCCAAGATAGAATTACTGATCATAGAATCAAAAAAAGCTGGCACAATCTGCCAAAAATTTTAGAAGGAGAAATCGAAGAAATGATTGAGGAGCTAAAAAAAGCTTAAAATAACTCCTTTTGTCCCACTTTTTTATCAAGTGCTTCGTTCAATAGCTTATCTGCCTCCTTGTTTTGCTCTCGCCTGACATGAGTAAAGGAGATTCTTCCAAAATCCAACATTAAATTCCATACTTCTAGGAAAAACTTTTGCAGATTTTCGTTCTCTATTTTGTACTCATGATTTAGCTGTTTAACAATTAATTCGCTATCTAAAAAACACTCAATTTCCGCTTGCTTGGCCTTAAATTTGCCAATCAAGCTTTTTGTTTTTTTAAGAGCAAAAACAAGTGCTCGATATTCAGCTTCGTTATTGGTAGTCTCTCCAATGTACTCACCATAACCCTTATCTATCCCCGCCCCCTTAATAACCGCTCCAATCCCAGCCGGACCAGGATTTCCCCTAGCCCCTCCATCGGTATAAATAGTAATTTTTTCCATAAGATTGAATTTTAATTATAAAATATCCTAAAAATCTCATATTTTTGAATGCCGTAAATCCACTACCTTTAACTGTAACTCTCTGTTTCCGTTCCAGTGATTTTCGTCTATTTCGTAGAGTAAGTCAATTTTATCTCCTGCCTTTAAATTTTCTCGCCAGGTTTCTGCGATTCCGAAGCCGATGCAATCTTTTGAGCAATTTGAGTTTTCTAGAGATTCGTTAACAAAAATCTTTAGATGGTTTCCATTTTGCCCGACTTCTCTTTTTGATAGTAACTTTAAATTTCTAGTTAAAAATATAGGTTTGGTGTTGCCCATGCCGAACGGAGCGAATTTTATTAAATCGTTAAATAAACCCCAAGTAATATCGTTTAAATCAATTTCAGCATCAATGTTTAAAACAGATTCAAGATCATCGTTAGTTAACTTTTGATTGGCAATACTTAAAAATTGTTTTTGAAACTCAGATAATAAATCTTTACTTTTTAAGGTAAGACCACAAGCACCGGCATGTCCGCCAAAGTGGGAAAACAAATCTTTTAGTTCATTCAAAATTTCAATAAGATCAAATGAAGGAATACTCCGACCGGACCCGATTATTTCCCCATCTTTTTCTGTTAAAACAAATGAAGGGCGTTTATAAACATCTGTCACTTTTCCAGCAATTAAACCGACTATTCCGATTGGACATTCTTTTTGCAAAGAAAATATCACTTTATCTTTAGGATTTTCGCCTATTTCTTTTAAAATACTCTTAGTAATTTTCTCAGTAAGTTTTTGTCTTTCACTATTAGCTTCATTCAATTTTTTCACTCTCTCGTTCGCCTTATCTAAAGACTTTGACTTAAGTAAATCGTAGGCTAAACTAGCATGCCTCATCCTACCGGCAGCGTTAATCCGAGGAGATATTCTGAATGATACGGAGCGACTGTCAATCTCTCCCATTTTTAAAGATGCTCCGTCGATAAGCGTCTGCAAGCCGATTCTTTTTGTTTTATTTAAAACTATCAAACCATATTTAGTTAAAACTCTGTTTTCTCCTATAAGAGGCATGCAATCAGCGATTGTACCGATTGCCACCAAATCAAGCAACCACTTTTCAAAAGCTTCATTTTTATTGTTAAGTAGTGCTTGAACCAATTTAAAAGCCACACCAACGCCTGCTAAGTCTTTAAATGGGTATTTTTTATCGCTCTTAGGGTTTATAATTAAACACTTTGGAACTTTTTTTGGTGGGAAGTGATGATCGGTAATAATAATATCCATTCCTAAATTTTTTATTAACTCCACTTCTTTAAAACTGCTTATTCCGCAATCAACAGTTATAATAAGTTCAGCTCCTTTTTCTTTTATTTTTTTAATTGCCTGCTCGTTTAAGCCATACCCCTCTTTTTCTCTGTCCGGTATATAGATTGAAACTTCAGCCCCTAAATGCTTTAAGCCAATACTCAAAACTGCAGTTGAAGTTACTCCATCGGCGTCATAATCACCGTAAATTACTATTTTTTTCTTTTCTTGAATAGCTTTTTCTATTTTTTCAACTGCTTTTTTCATATCAGAAAACAAAAAAGCATCCCCTAATAAATTATAACTAGGGGATAAAAATTCATTCATTTCTTGCTCTTCAGTAATTTCTCGGTTATTCAAAAGTTGTAAAATAATTGAATTAACTTCAGGAAATTTCAGAGCAAAATCTTTATCAATTTTTTTTCTAACTTTCCATTTCATATTACAAACCTACATGAAAATAGGACCAAGTGTCCAAAAGATCAAACTCATAGTCATAACAATAACAACTATTAACCAAACAACTTTCTGCCACTTACTTTTTTTAGATGAAAACATAATATTAATTTTTATATTTATTATTAAAGTCTACTGCATCGTTATATTTTGCAAACTCCTTATGATGAGCAGGCTCAATAAATCCAGGGTTTTCTTTATGCTTAATTCCACACCAGTAGTTCTCTGTTTCGCCAGCCATTTTAACCCAATAATTTGCCAATCCATTCGCATAACCGCAATAAACACACCCTAATTTTTGAAACCAAGTTAAATATTTTAATTTATATCGATCGAGTTTAATATATCTTCTTCTTTTAACATATGGAATTTTACACAAAGGAAAACAAATACGGTGATAAATTTCAACCCAAAAATCTAAAATAATCATAGGGATAATTATGCTGGTAATAATCGGGATAATAATAACGCGAGTTATAAATCGAAGGTGCTTTTTAAGATAAAGCATAAATTTATCTTAACTTACTAAGCTTACCATATCTGCCAATCTGCTAGAGTATCCCCATTCGTTGTCGTACCAGGCTACTATTTTTAGCAAATCTCCGTCCACTATTTTTGTCATTTGTAAGTCAACTATGGTCGAATATGGGTTGCCAATAAAATCTGATGACACCAACGGCTCTTCGGTGGCGTCTAAAATTCCTTTGCACTGAGCTTGTTTTTTGGCTTGAACAAATAATTTGTTCACTTTTTCTTCGGTGGTTTTTTTCTTTAGAAGAAAAACAAAATCACTCATTGAAACAACCGGTATCGGTACTCTAACAGAAATCCCATCAAATTTTCCCTTAAGTTTAGGTATAACTTTTTGAGTGGCAATGGCTGCCCCGGTTGTTGTTGGAACAATATTTTCTGCGGCTGATCGTGCCCGACGTAAATCATTTTTTGGTCCATCAATCAAGTTTTGTCCGGCGGTATAGGCGTGAATTGTTGTCATCATTACCTTTTTAATGCCAATTTTATCTTCAATAATTTTAGTAATCGGTGCAATACAGTTAGTGGTGCATGATGCATTAGAGATAATCTTATCAGATTTTTTTATTTTTTGATGGTTAACCCCTAAAACATAAGTTGGGATTTTATCGTCCTTTGCCGGAGCAGAGAGTATTACTTTTTTTGCACCGGCCTTTAAATGCTTTCCAGCTGATTCTTTAGTACGAAATAAACCGGTACACTCCAAAACAATATCAACTCCCAACTCTTTCCAAGGAAGCTTTTCAGGATCTTTTTCTGATAAAGATTTATAACTTTTACTATCAACAACAAGACTTGTTTTAGTTGCCTTTACTTTTTTATCGTACACTCCATAAACAGTATCGTACTTTAAAAGATGGGCTAAAGTATCGTTATCGGTCAAGTCATTAATAGCTACTACTTGTAAATTTTTATGCTTTTCCAGCAAGATTTTAAATGTAGCCCGACCAATCCGGCCAAAGCCGTTAATCGCAATTTTCATAAGAGTGAAATTTTTGTTAATAATCTTTTCAGCCAAAGGCTGATAATTTTTAAATTTTTATTTCTTCTAATTTAACTTTTATTTTTTTAATTTTTCCGCTTCTTAAAACTTCTAACTCAACCTCAGTATCCGGTTTATACTCTTGAATTATCTCACTTAAATTCTTTTTTGTACCTATCTCTTCTCCTTCAATAGAAATAACAATATCTTTATATTTCAAGCCAACTTTACTTGCCGGACTGTTCTTTTCTATCGCCTCTGTACTTTTATCGCTATAAATCAAAGCTCCTTTACTTTCTGATATATTATCTGTTGTTTTATTATCTTTAGTAAACTCTGTAAGGTCAATATAGTTTATTCCTAAAAATATTCTTTTTAGTTCCTTACCTCTTAATACTTGACCTATTGTGTCTTTAAAATCATTTATAAAAATCGCCTTATATATTCCTCCTTCTCCGCTGCTAACAAGCCCTGTCACTTCTCCGTGCGAATTAATAAGAGGGGATCCAATATTGCTTTTCCCGTCTATAACCATCCTTCGCTCCAACTTTTCGCTGGACAGAATTAAACTATCAAAATTATTCAAACTAATCACTTTGTGCAGTAAAACACCACCAAACAAATCCAATCCGATCAAGTCATCAAGCAAATTAAGTTTATTTGAATCTCCTAATTTTATTGCCTCTAAATTGTCATCTTCAACCTCTGCTTTCAAAAATAAAACTCCTGTTGCTGGGTCAACTATTTTTTCTTTAAAAGAAAAAACTTGCCCGTTATTGATAACAACTAACTCACTGTTTATTTCTTTATTTAAGTTTTCAGAGAGAGTAACAACCCAACCATCGTCAGTTAAAACAAATCCATAAGCGATAATGTCTTGCGGTAAATAGTAATTATCAGTTAAATTATCAGAATCTTCTTTAGCGCGCGCAACCCCTACTACACTTTTTCGAAGATGATCCATGGAAACATCATAAAAAGTTTTCTCACTGTCTTTAAAGGTTAATTCGCCCGTACTTAAATTATCGATATTTCCTGTGTAAGATTTTATATCTAAAATATTATCTTCCACAACTAAAGCACCTAAAATACCGGCCAAAAAACCTACCACCATTGAAATTAAAACAAGATATAAGCTATAAAATTTTTTCATATTTTTTTATTAAATTTATTACATAATAAGCTATGTAACAAGTTTATTACACCCATCTTGCTGTGGCAATTGCTAAAATTATAACCACACAAGATACAGTTAAATGCCTAATTATTTTTACTTTATCTAAAGTCCCTTTTACATGAAAATAAATCGTTCCAACAAGAGCATAATACACAACCGCCAGTGTTAAACCGTTAACATAGAAACTAATCGGTAAAAACATTATTGCCCAAAAAATTTCTACAATAATAATAGTTATAATTATATTATAAAGATAGTTGGTGTTTTTAGGGATTTGATATATGAAAAAAAGCTGAATATTGGACAAAAAAGTAAAAATAACAATAAGCGAAATAATAAATATCACCGAAAAATTAAAAAGAGGAGAAAGTGAAAAACAAGCTGAGTAAATTAGAAATAACGAAACTAAATTTATAACCGTAAATATATTTTCTAAAAAATACTCCTTTAAGCTGCCAAATTTCTCCAAACTCTCCCTTACTTTAAGCGAGTCCGGATAAAAATAAAAAAATAAACTTTCTAAAAACAAAAAATAAAAAAAACAAAATAAAATAATCATTAAATGAATAATCCAAGGATTACTCTGTAAAAGAACAAAAGCCACACTTCCTAAAAATAAAATCAAAGGGGCAATAAAAAAAATGTAATTTTTATTCTCTGAAGATAATTTTATGATTTTTTTAAACTTATAAAAAAAAGACTTTTCTTGAGCTAACTCTTTTCTAATAGAGATACTCTTTGGTATAATCCTCCAAACTGAGAAAAGTATAATAAGAGAGGATCCCAAAATAACACCTAAAATTAACGAGACTCTCCAAGCCAAAATCTCTAACAAAATAAATGTTAAAAAAACTGAAAAAATAAAATTAAATCGCTTGAACCAAATCATATTTCATCCCACTTGCTAACAACCATACCAATCTCTTCTATACTTTGCTCTAAATTAAAAATCTTATCTTTGCTAGCAACTTCTTCATTTGTTCTATTAAGCGC